>R27__coassemble_360_pt1 | contig 31870 bp, 33 predicted proteins | sample R27__metabat2_high_PE_050 | metagenome-assembled genome bin R27 | reverse complement strand
GAGAATTCCCCCCAAAAAATTATACTACATAGTACAACTTTTGGGGGGAATTTCACCGAGACTTTCAGGGATTAGCGCCCCGATACCCCAGCCGGCAGCGCTAATAAATGCTGTTAGCAGCTGATCTAGTGTGAATATCTTCTTCATGTTTTGCCTCCGTGCAATTCTTGCATCAAATACCTATATGTCGTAATTCAGAAGCCTGAACAGCTTCATGCCAGGCACAGCGCTTAAGACTATCTGTGAATATACATTCGTGACATCTCTATCTCATCGTCCGGCTGAACCATGCACAGAAACTCCCAGCCGTACCGTTCATAAAAACCGGTATGATCCGTCAGAAGATATACAGGGCTTATTCCTCTGGCCTTCAAATCGTCCACTGCTTTGTTGAGCAGATGTCCGGCAATCCCTCTGGAGCGGTATTCTTTTTCGGTATATACGGCACATATATTGGGGCTTAGATCTTCCCTATTGTGAAAATCGTTTTCAATGACTCCGAGTCCCGCAACAATTCTGTCATCGTGCAGACAGAGATACCACCCAAGCTCGGTCTCCCCGGAGAGATACTCCTCCATGCATTCAAGGTATGCCTCTTTCGGAACACGCCATTTTTCATTGAACCACTCCGCCGCCGCGTCAGCCAGTTCCGGTTTTTCTCTTAAGGTTATATATTCAAATTCCATTGTGTTTTTTCCCGTTGTCTTTTCAGTATCCCATGGTCATCAGCTTCCACTGTCCGCCGTCAGAGCGGGCAAGCCACCACTGCCATTTTGTGTACTCCTGATCGGCATTCCATACAGCGCCTCCATTTTTTGGTGAATGGAAGCTGCTCTCAAACATGATGCACTGAGTGAAATGCTCCTGAGCATCATTTGCCTGCTCCAGCCGATTCATCCACGAAATACTTTCAGCAGTGTTGCATCTGTCATCGGACGAATATGAAATGCTGTGAAGTTCACATCCCTCCCACGTGCTGAACGTCTTTATTATCAGCTTTATGGCATCATCCATGTCTTCTTTTGTATAGACTGAGGAATTGCCGTAGTCGATCTTCACATCCGAAGTTTTCGCTTTTCCGCAGCCAGCCGCTGAAAGTATTATCACCAAAGCGAGCGATACAGCTGTAAATTTCTTCATTGTAATCTCCTCAAAACGAAATCATCTGGATTATTATACCACAAAAGGCAGCAGCAAAAAAGATGCCTGCATCTTCGGATATTTCCGGCAATGCAGGCATTACTATGTTCATTTACTTCTCATTTCAGGAATCTGCGTTTGCAAGCTTTGCCATTTTGATGCACTCGTTCGCATACTCTTCAGCACCCTCGGAAGTACCGTTCTTGTAGGTATAGTATTCAATAAGACCCTCTGTTCCGAATTTCTTCAGAATATATACAACGAAGATGGTATCAGTCATTATGTTGGATGAAATAGTGCCGGAACTGCTTTCGGACAGCATCATCATCGCCAGGCGGTATGCTTCATTCTCGCACTCAATGCGAATATTCTCGGCTTCCTGTATGGTTCTGATTCCAATGGCGCGCATGACGTCATAATAAAAATCATACGGTTCGCTGACTATATCCTTGTTATATGCATATGCCAGCTTATCCAGGAATTCCTTGTCGGTATCGATGCTCATATAGGCATCAAAGGTATCCCTGTTCAGTCTCTCGTCATTGAGCTTGTCCGATTCGGCCAGTTTTCTGACCGCCTTCTTGTATCCCTCCACATCTGCAACGAGGCTGGAGTACTCCTCATCCGCGATTTCAAGAAGTCCGGCCAGCCTTGAATAGCGTCTTCTGTACTGTGCCGGAATATCAACATCCGTCTTGTATCCGGTGTTGTGCTGCGTGGCTGCCCACATGTGCTGAAGAAGTGTTCTAACCTGAATTTCAAATCTGATTTTGTTGATTTCGGGATGCGCAGGGTCTGAGTACATCGACTCCGGGATACTGCAGATAAGGTGCAGAGAAAGATACCCGAAGCTGTCTCCGGTCTGTATTGTGCGTTTATCGTCGCTGTTTTTCCGGTCTATGTCAAATATAATGCCGAGTGCCGCAGCGATTCTGTCAACATCGTGGGTATAGTATGTCACAACTCTGGTCCCGACAAGGTCGGTGAGGTCCCATATTGAGTCATACTTGTTGCCTTTGCGCTCAAGCTTGCCCTCGAGGCTTTTCACTTCCTTTACGCGCGATTCAAAAATACAAACCGGGATGTCTTTTTTCGTGAGACACTCTCTTATAGCGTCAGAAGCTATCTCCTGTACCTTTTCATAATTCTCATGGGTAATCTCAAACTGTTCAAGTATTGTCCTGCATTTCTCGTTCATTGTGCATACATCCTTATTAAATAGCTCACTTTGTGTTTAGGTCCGATTCTTCATAGCTTCGGATTATATTTAGTGCCTCGGCATACATCATCACACGTTTCAGATCAGTTTCCTTGATTTCTGCTCTGCGTGACAGGTCACTGTTATGAATCAAATCCGCCTTTTTAACTGTCCTTGCAATATTGTTTTTGCATATGCGTGCCACATAATCCATATAGTCCTCTCCCTTATCATGCGTGAGAAGACCAACCGCTTCGCATACATCCTCCGGAAAGCCTTCCCTCTTAAGATCTTCAAGGGTGTATTCCGTGTCCTCCACGACATCATGGAGAAGGGCAGCCGTCGCGGTAGTTTCATCCTTCATCTGCTCGGCAAGATGGTAGGGATGAAAAATGTATGGCAGGCCCTCTCTGTCGTGCTGTCCGTCATGAGCCTTATATGCAAGCTTCATGGCTTTTTTTGTCATATCCGTGTAAATCATTATTAGGACCTCCTCAAGCAGGCACTATGCAGCTGCAGATTTATGGCTTATCCGAAGCAGTCTAATCTGACAAGGAAAGTACTTCACAGATTGTGCTTTCCGCTTACTTCGGTCAGCACAACTTTAAAGACTGTGCATTCGTTTAGTCCCTTGCAGCTTTCGGCCGGAAAGCCGCTGTTTTTATAATGGTCGAGCATCAGTCTGAATGAGGCGACCTTCTCGTCCCTGTTCTCGACAGGTTCCGCTATTCCCGTTCCGATAACGCTCTCGTACTTGGCAGTGATTCCGCCGGCTTCCTTAACAGTCTTGTAGTAAAGATGCGCCTCGACGCATACGTTGGGGTCGCGGTTCAGAATCTCCCACTTGCGGCCTCCCTGAGCTGAATGAAAATATACGGTTATCTGTCCGTTTTCCAGGGAGCATGCAAAAGTCATGGGAATCACATAAGGTGCCGAGCCGCCATTCATTCCAAGAGTAATGGTGTCACAGCGGAACAGAATATCATAGATTTGTTCTATATCGCTAACTTCACGTTCTTTGCGGCGCATTTCCATACGGATGGCCTCCTTCTTCTAATATGCTGGTTTTACAGTATTTTTTCACAGGCATAGAATGTGTGCCCGTACATCTCACACTCTCCTAATATGTTAAAAGCGCATTTTTCATACGTCCTGCGTGCCGGTATGTTATTTACCGCAACAAGCAGGTGAATTGCACTGCACCTCTGCGAGCGCAGGACATCTTCGGCTTTGCTGACCAGCAACTCCGACAGAGCGTGTCCCTGAAACTCGGGCGCAACGGCAACCCTTGCTATTTCGCGGGCATCTTCTGCCATCTCCCAGAAAGGGAGACTGTCAAGCTCATTTTCGGGTACAATCGAAATTGCTCCGACAATAGAATCGTCTTTCTTAAGCAGATAAAGACTGCCGCAGCGGATATCGTTTTCAATTTCTTCCATACCTGGGTAATATTCATCCCAGGTGCAGTACGGTGTTCCGCTCACAGCATGGTATAGCTTCAGAACCGGTTTAGCATCGGAAGAAACTGCTTTTTGAAAAGATGTGTTTTGTATCATTTCTTTCTCTCCGCTAAATGCCGGCTATCTCGGAGGCAATCTCATCGGTGCTTTTGTTGTCGGTACACACTTTAACAGTGTCAAGCTCCATGTAGAGCGGAAGGCGGGCAATGCTCCTTCCAAGGATATCTTCGGTCCTTTTCCCGCCGTCGATGTCCTGCTGAAGTCTTGAGCGCAGTGTTTTCTCATCGCAGATTAGGGAAACCGTTTTTACGTCACAGTCCGCGGTATCCACATTATCCAGTATATAATCAATAATTGCCTGCTCATGCATAACCCAGCAGAATATAATGTTTTCATAGGCGGAGCAGTGAAGAAACTGATTCAGAAGAAAGCAGATGTTCTTCAGAACCATGGCTTTCGTTTCTTCAGTTACCTGAAACGGGTCGGCATCCCAGCACCAGTCACCATCGAGAAAAATGCTGTTGTCCAGTTGCTTTTTGAGCTTCTGGGCTATGGTTGTTTTGCCAATTCCCATAGTTCCGCCGATTAAGTACAATGTTTTCATAGTCATCTTCGCAATAAAGAAATCCTTCGTTTAATAAGACATAATCCGTAGTTTTATTTAAGCGTTATTCTCCCTGCGCTCTGATAATATGCTGACAAATCGCCGTTCAGATTATCCCTGGCATAGTTTACAAGCGCTTCATAGTCGGTAATGGCATCTTCAATCAGCAAATTGTGATCCTTGAGGAATACCTCCGTACCGCAACCGCCGTTTTTGGCAAAGTAGCTATTCGATGCGACACTGTAGATATGGTCCGGGTCAATCGGCTCATAGTGATCGCCAGTGAGCACCTCAACATCACTGATGCGCCGTATCTCATTTACAGCGATAAGATTATCGTTTTCATCCGTTTCAACATCGGCTTCAACGCCGGTATCAATGGTAAACTTAATGCCCGAAACCTGCATGAAGCTTCCGTACTCGCCGACAGCCTGTCCGTCTTTGCAGTAGTCAGCGCAGACATATCTGTTGGCATATTCAAGAAAATCAATGATTTCCTGCCCGCTCATTTCAACAACACAGAGAAGATTTCCGAAGGGATTTACATTTATGAGATTGATAGTGGAAATATCTCCGGCAGCAAGTCCGTCCCTGACGCCTCCGCCGTTAACAAGCCCTATATCGGCACCGGTTGTAATTCGGTAGGCATCCGCGCAGAAATCTCCGATGCCCATCTCACGTGACCTTATCATTCTAATGCCGTTTTCGTCAGTTATGGGCATATCCTTGTCGATTGTAAATATGGTATCACCCAAAAAACCGGTGTAGACACCTTCCATTTTGTCAATCCAGTCCGTCATCTCCTGATCTGTTCCGCTGTAGTTGTCAATCAGCTCACATGAAATGCCGCCGTCTGATCTGATAACAAGCACTCCGATGTGCTGCATTTTTGTACCCGTCTGGGTCAGAATAACATCTTTTCCATCCTTGTTTTTGTACGAATCCATAATAACAGAATGGGAATGGCCGTCCAGTACAACATCAATGCCGGAAGTGTTTTCAATAACATCAATGCTGCGGTAAGGGGCGTCTTCATCAGTTTCACCGAGATGAGCCATTAAAACGACATAGTCAGCTCCTTCTTCTCTGCAGCTGTCCACCTGTTTCTGGATGAGATAAATAAGTCTTCGCCGTGGAAATTATAGACGTATTCGTCGTTTTCCTTGAATGTGCTGGGTTTGGACTGGCTTATCGTATGAGGAGTTGTTACTCCTATGAACGCGACCTTTGTCTGGCCGTATTCCATGATTTTATAGGGTGGAATATCTTTAAGGATGTTTTCGCCGTTTCCCGTATACTCTATATTCGCATTGAGATACTGGGCAGTTGATGTATCAATAATATCCTTCAGTCCAGCAATACCGTAATCAAACTCATGGTTTCCGAGAATGGCGAGGTCATAGCCGACTTCGTTGCGTGCCTGTATCAGTGCAAGGCCGTTGGACGAGGTGGAAATGAAGCTGCCCTGGACAGTATCGCCGCAGTCAACCAGCGTGACATATTCGTTTTCCAGGCACAGCGCCTTCTTATATGACACAAGTCTTGCCAGACCCACGTTATCGGTGATGCCGCAGTGGATATCATTGGTGTATACGATATAGATATCCTTCCGGTCCTTCTGGTCTGTTTCGAGTATCTGCTCAGTCTGCTGCGGCATCTCCGGCTGATTTTTTCTGGTGCTCCCGCATCCCGCCATCATTGATGCGACAATCAGCAGACAAAGTATAACTGAAATTAATCTCTTCATTCTGATTCCTCCAAAGTATCTCACTTTTCTCCGGTCTTTATATATTCAATAAGCTCTTCCTATTATATGTCCGAACAGATTTTCCCGCCGATATACCTGGCGGATATGTTTCTGTCATCCCCCGAGTAGCAGAATCTTTCAAGCAGTTCCGCAGGAGGTGTTTCCATACCTTCGTCTTCTGGTCCGTCTATTACAAGCGCATCAAATGAATAACCTTCATCGAACGCGCCGCAGTTTCCGAAAAAGCTTCCGCCTTCCCTCGTCGCCATGAAGAATGCATTCGGGAATGTGATTGTTCCGCTTTCGTCTCCCTCATAGAAATCCTTAAGCTTGGAAAGCTGAACGCTTCTGGCAATCTGTCTGTAAACTGCCAGCGAGCTTCCGGCGCCGACATCGGTTCCGCTCGAAACTTTTATTCCCTCATTCTGAACCCTTGATACAGGCATTATTCCGGCAATAATATTATTTGTTGCCTCTGGGCAGTGAACAGTGTATGCCCCGTATCTGCGCGCAATTCTGATATCTTCGTCAGTCGGGAATATGAAATGGGCAAAGATGCACTTTCCGTTGTCCAGAAGTCCCGACTGTTCATATATCCCGGCATCGCATGAAGCTTCCGGAAACAGTTTAAGTGCTTCGGCAGCCTCCCATTTTGATTCGACAAGATGAGTCTGCATGCCTACGCCGTATTTCCCGGACAGCCTTCCCAGTCCCGACAGCAGCTTCTCTGAGCATGTCGGAGCAAAACGCGGCGTCAGGATGGGCTGTATGCCGGATCCGGAGGCAAAGGATGCGAGAAATTCCTCGGTATTATATAGAGACTCTTCCGTATCCTCCGTCAGATAGTCCGGGCTGTTCATGTCCATATTGACTTTACCTACATAACCCTTTATCCCGTAACCGTCCAGAATTTCAGCCAGTATTCCGGCTGTCCCGGCATGGATGCTTGCGAAAGCGCTGACGTGAAATGTTCCGTTTCTGATGAGATCACGCGCAAACATGTCATAGACAGTCCTCGCATACTCTTCACTTTCAAACTTTGACTCTTCGGGAAAGGTGTAGGAGTTCAGCCAGTCATAAAGCGGCATATCCATACCCGTGCCGCGCTGTCTGTACTGGGGTGCATGCACATGGAGATCGCAGAAGGCAGGGATAATAAGCGATGAACCGTAATCGTCAAGTTCCGCCCCCGAATACTCTTCAGGAAGCTCTTCAAAGATTCCCCTTACCTTCCCGTTTTGGACAACGATATAGCTGTTCTCATAAACGGATAGTTCGTCTCTTGACTTGCTGAATATTATATTGCCGCGGCAGACGAGAAGTTTTTCTGTCATCTGCATTTACCTCCGATAAGGTCAGGGAATGCCGGTTTTCCGTCAATCCCTGGAATCGACTGTGATTCCCTTTTCAAGCAGTCTCTTTTCGTAGCTGTCCTTGTCAAAGAAGTCCTTTACTGAGCATCCTGCTCTGCCGCTTGATGCGCAGGCACATGCACATGCACATGAAGAAGCGCAGGCACATGAAGAAACGCATGTAGAGGCACACGAGGAAGAATGATAGGACCGTGATGAACCCGAACGCGACGGGCTGCTTCTTACCACAGGAACTCTCACAACATTTACATGGATGTAGGTATTTGGCGAGTCACCGTAGTGGTAGGTGCCTTCCCTTGTGTAGTTCTCGGGCTTTACGATGTCTTTTTCCTCGACAACTTCCTTGCTCTTGATCATGCTGCGTCCGCAGTAGACACAGTCATCATGTCCTTCTGTCCTTGCCGCGCCGCAGCCGGGGCAGAAGTCATAGTACTCTATCTTGGTACGGACTATCTTCTTCTCGGTCGTCTGGCTGCTTCCGAATCCTCTGCCGGCCTTCACAATCCATGAAACAACCTTGATAAACAGTACTATCGGTGCCGCAAGAAATGCCAGGAAAAGGATTCCTCCGAGAAGCGTGTAGAAAATATCCTCGGCACTGCTTGAACCCGAGCTGCCCGAACTTCCCGAATTGTTCAGGCTTTTTTCCGGAACAAATCCGAAGGCGTCATTGGGATAGGCAACCGTCATTGAATACTTCTCGCCCGGGCCGAGAGATGTCTTGAAGACAAGATATCCGTCTTCCTGGGAGCAGTCCGGCTGCCATGCGCCGGCTTTGTCGCCGCTCCAGCGTATGGTAAGGTTGTCGACGGCTATCCCGTCAAACCACGCAGGTGTAAACATATATACCGTCTCGCCCTCAACAAAGCGGTCGATCTGATACATATAGTCCTGTGTAAATGAAAACTCAATGCTTGCGACTTCATCCTTGTAGTAAGACCTGTCGAGGTATATCTGTATGGTTGAGCCGCTGTCGGATATTCTTTCTATGGTACTGCTTAATGCCTTTATATCCTGGTGATGCGAGTTTGGAAGTCCGAGATCAATCCACTCCAGCGGTCCCAGCGAGTCGGAATCAAGTACCTTCCAGTCTATATGGTAGGTCATGTCAAGTGTCGCGTCTTCATTGACGTCAACAGTAATGATATAGTTTAGAATCTCATCCGTCGGCTGTGAAGCGAAGGATGCAACAGGCAGCAGACATACAATAAACAGTGCCGCTGCAATAAGGCTGATTATTCTCTTTTTCACGGGCAGCACCTCCTTAACGGGCATCTTCCCGTCATCTCTGCGGAATACCCTCTGAGATTCTGGGCTTTTTCGCAGTTCCAGATATCCTCCCAGCTGTCGCTCAGCATGCTGCCGAGAATCTGATCCGACAGCCAGCTCTGGCACGGAACCACATTGCCTCCCGGAGTTATTGCCATATTGCTCAGGCATGCTCCGCAGGAAGGTGTCGGTATATTCAGCTCCTCAAATACTTCCGGTGCAATCCACCCCGGTGATGTGAACGCGATCTCCATTCCGTTGGCATGGCAGTACTCGACCGAAGCACGAAGGATCTTTTCCAGTTCCTCATTGCTCAGCTGCAAACTGCGCGAGTCGTCGCTCAGCGCATTACCCGTAGTGATAAGGCCCGAGCAGGTAACATATATGATGCCTTTATCATGAAGATATTCAAGTGTCTTTACATAGTCTTTGTTTAAGGTGCAAAGCGGAGTGTTTATGCTTATCTGCAGACCTGCCGCCAGTGCGTTGTCTATTGCCGCGGAAGTCTTGTCAAACTGCTTTGCTCCGACAAGAGTGTTGTGGATTTCGCTGTCGGATGAGTAGAAGGTAATCTGAACGCTGTCAAGCTCGGCCTCTCTGAGCTTGCGGCAGTAATCCTCAGTAAGAAGAATTCCGTTGGTGTTGAGTCTTGTAATGAACCATCTTGCATATTCGATAAGTTCAAAAAGGTCTTCGCGCATGGTCGGTTCTCCACCGGTGAATGTAATCTGGGGTATTCCGGCCTTGCGGCACTTATCAAGAATCTCCTTCCATTCCCCGGTTCCGATTTCTGCCTCTTCGGCATATTCCTGACCCGCCGCATAGCAGTGCACGCATTTCTGGTTGCAGTGCCACTTGCCGCCCTTTGTCATTGCACTGACCATCACATCCATACGGTGCGGCGCCTTCATGCATTCGGCATATTCCCCTATGTTGAGATGAATAATATCCTCCGTGACAGGTTCGCGGTATGCAAGCTGTCTGAAGGTTGTGTAGATTATCCCGATATCCGTTCTGATTCTGTCCCTGCTGATGTAGCGGACAATGCTTTTCACACTGTCCGATACTCTGTCAAGAATGGACTCTATCTCCGCCTCGCCTATTGCCTTGCCGTCATACTTGTTAACTTCCTTAATAAGCTCGGCAAGTATCACGGTCCAGAAGAAATTGACCGGAACTATGTCTGTTCCGTTTATGATGGCAACGCTTGGAGACAGCACATCCTCGCTCTGAAGCGGAGGGACCAGATGGATGCGGATAACGCCGGGTCCTTCCGGATTAAGTGTTGTGTGAAGGACTTCCGTAAACTCCGTCTCGAGATACTTCTTCAGCCTGCGGACAGGCGGTGTATTTCTGAATAATTTTGGAATAGTCTGCTTATAGACTGTTACTTGCTGATTCACCAGTTCCGGGTTTTCACTCATTTATCTGTCCTCCGTGATTGTCTCACTTGTTACAAAACGTTCCTGCAATATTTCCGCAGGCTATTATATTCCCTGTATTCCCGCTTTCATCCGTATCAAGTGCCTCGATGAATTCGGGGAATTTGATGTTTGTACTGTCCAGTCCGCCCTTGACTCTTTCGACGGGACCTTTTAAGGCAATAACATATATCTCGTACATATGCTCGCTGCCAGAGGGCGGATACGGCCCGACATAGTCAGAGTCACCGGCCCAGCCAAGCTCAAGGGATGTTTCGGTAACACCTTCCGATTTCCAGTGCATCCAGTACTGGGTACTCGTGTCTACCATATAGATTACATAGCTTTCGGCTCCGTCAACCATTTCCCACGAAAGCTGGGGAGATTTGTTCTGGCCTCTGGAGGTATTGGAAATAACATCATCCCACACGCCGTTATTCAAATTCTCCGAGTCAAGGCTGAATACGCCGTACCCGCTGATAAGGCTCTCCCCGCCGGGCATGGTGAATACCGTGCTGGGATTCTCTTTGGCGGGAGTTTCCTGTGCATTCTCCTCCGGAGAAGCAGCCGGCGCAGCAGTCTCTGCGCTCGGGAGGCTGTCCTGTTTGCCTCCGCATCCGGCGAGCATGAGAATTGCCAGCACTGCTGCTGTGAGCAGGACATATTTTCTTTTAGATGTCATCATGTATATCCCCCAGTTATGCGTGCAGATATTTATCAAAAATTTCCTTTATGCTTTCCGTATTGTCGGTCATGCAGTACCAGCTCTGTACAACATTTTCATAATGATGCATTCTCTTGCTCTGACAGAGATTATAGTTGTATGTCACTATATCCGAATTGCTTCTCTTTCCGTCCGACCAGTATGTGGAAACGACTTCGATGACATTAAGCTGGCGTGAATACTTCAGGTTCTCTGTCAATGAAATGGTCTCGGGCAAACTGCTGATTTCCTGTACGGAATACCTGTTGTATATTTTTTTGAAGAAGAAATATGATGCAAGGCTGCTGTCTTCTTTGTCAAATCCCGGTGCGTACGTATCCTCGTAGACAGGCCATAAGAAATAATCCCATCCCAGCGCATCAATCAGCCTTTCGCCGATATTGTTAACATCGGCATCGTATTTCATGTTTCTCATCAGCTCGCATATGGACATTCCGTAATTGCTTGCTGTTGTTTTTAAGTTCTCCGCGGATTCGGCGTCAATGTTGAAAACCATCTTAACCTCTTCCGGATACACCTCGGCATAATACTGGGCATACATTCCGGAAAACATTTCCGGCATGAGAATATACGGTTTTGCAACACCCAGACTCTGCAGCGCCGAATGTATTTCCTCCGTTATATTTACGACATTTCTCCCGGTATCGGGATTGTCGCTGAAGCCGGAGCCCAGATAGTCAAGCACTATGACGGTGTAATCCGCCGAGAGTTCATCGGCCAGCTTCTTCATGCTGATGGTCGGGCACGGGTCGCCGACATCCCTGAGTATGACTATAACTTCACCGCCGTCTCCGGCGACATAGGCAGCCATGTTCTTTCCGCAGGCATCTGCAAAGCGTATGTTCTCGCTTTTATACTCCTCAACGGCGCTGCGTATCGCACTGGCATTTCTTATTTCCCTTATCTTGCAGAAGGCTGTTGTCAGAACCACTATGCCAAGCAGAACCAGTCCGACTATCCTGGCATCCTTCTTAAGCGCACGGAAGAATGCGGACTCTTTTTTCACAAACTGCCCTGCTCCCTTGCGTATAAGTTTAAGGAGATAAGCGGAGGCAATGCTGCAGGCGAAAACAACCAGTGTGTAAAGCCAGACATTTTTGATGAAAATCAGTGGTTTTACTTCACCTAACACAAAGGAGAAGCCGAACAGTTCCACGAAGAATCCGTGAACAAGATACAGCTCGAGCGTCATTGACCCGATAAACAAAAGCACTTTGCTGTTGAATCTCACCTTTTTGCTTATCAAAAGGCAGAGATAAACCATGGCTATTCCGGATACGAACTGGAGAAGATATACCTCTATTCTGGTTGTCGTGTAGGATTTCATATCCGTGAAAAAGTACAGCGTGTTGTTCAATCTGTCTCCGGCGCGGGTCAGAAGCACGAGGACCGCAAGAGTTAGGAGCATCTGAACATATGTATATCTGCCAATAAATGAATTGACCTTGTCTTCGTTTTCGGCATACAAAAGTCCGATCAGAAACAGTCCCACTGTATTAAACCACCAGCCGCCGAGGACCATCCAGTCGCAGACAACGCAGTAGAGCACTATCCCAAGTGCCACAAAAGCAATGGCAATCCATGTTTTTTTGCAGAAACGGAATGACAGATAAAAGACCAGGTACAGATACAGTATTGCGGCTATAAACCAGGTGTACGGGCTTTTTACCGAACCGTATGCCCAGAAAAGCGCCTCCGTAATCAGGTAAATGAGAATTATCGGGGCGAAGTGTCTTCCTATGAATCCGTCGAGATAGTTTTCTCTCGAGCGGTAGCTTTCAAGCAGCCCGTATCCGGACGAAAAGAAAAATACCGCGACAAACAGATAGCCTATGGGCACGAAGAAATCAAGGCCGTGACGTATCAGATCGCTCTGCAGCCATGGTGCGCACGTCTTCTGTGCCAGATGGTGAAGCATTATCCCGATAATGCAAATTGCCTGTATTGATTTAGTCTGTTTTAAATCCCACAGTTTTTCTTTCATATTCACTCATTATCCCAAAGCGAAGTTTGGAGACCTATTTCATAGAATTGATTCAGAATATAATCTGATGTTTCTTTCCCGGAAAACAGAATACCATTATCCGAAGCGTGTAATATGCTCACAAAACAGAAGGCAGCAGAATGTCTTCAATAAATCCTATTCTGTCATATACCGTCGGTTTGAAGTAGGCACTGACCGCAGCGACCGTCTTGGTTTCGGGATTGACGTATATAACGTTTCCGCTGTTTCCGATGGCGGCATAGATGTTCCTCTCCGGATGAATAACCCACCAGAGGTAGCCATAGTACAGTCCCGGAATCCTTTCATCTTCGACTTTTCTCGGTACGGTCATGTCATGTATCCATTTTGAGGAAACAATCTGTTTCCCACCCCATTCGCCGCCGTCAAGACACATCTGTCCGATCTTTGCCATATCTCCGGCGCACATGCACAGCCCGTATCCTGGTGTTCCGAGCCCGGCGGGGTCGGCGAACCACACATTCTCCTTCGGAGACTTGTCAGTGATGAACTGCTTGTGTTCTCCGGCAGACACTGCATAGAAGTTTTCATGCTCCGCAATCCCAAGAGGACGGAACAGCACCTCGTTGGCGTAGTCCGCTGTTTTCTTTCCCGTTGCCTGATAGAGGATTCCGGAAAGAATGTGAAGGCAAACGGTGCGGTAATCGAATCTATCTGTAATTCCCTCTCTCCCGCCGAGAAAGTCAAGAGAGGCTGTTGTCCAGTCGGGACTTGTACATACCTTGGTCCAGGGATCTCCCTTGCCCTTGTATGGCGCGCGCATTGTAAGCAGATGTCTGATCGTAACATCGTATATGGTCTTTTCGCCGCGCTTTACAACGTAGTCCGGGAAATATGACAGCACCTTGTCGTCAATACTCCCTATGAGTCCTGCATCAGTTGCTATACCGATGAGCAGTGACATCACACTCTTTGTTGCTGACATTATATGTGTGCAGTCCGTGCTGCTGTATCCGTTCCAGTTGCCGGAATAGATTTCTTTCCCTTTCTGCAGAACATTTATCTGACAGATATTCGTCTGATTGTCCCTGACATATTCATACAATTGTTCTTTATTCACAACCTGTTGTCTTCCTTTATCACCTGAATGATGTCCCTTTTCCTAGCGTATTACTCCGAAGGTCTCCGCGATGGACCACACGTAGGATTTCTGCTGCTTTACCGTGTCGGCAAGCATCGGGGTGCCCGCTTCGTATGCAAGGTTTGATACAACCTTTATCTCACGGCTTCCGTCAACCTCTTTTGCAAGATACATGTATTCCTTAAACAGAAGTACGGCTTTTGGCATATGGTAGTCACTTGTAACTATCATAAGGCTCGTAACAGACGGGCAATCCTCAACTATTATCTTTCCGAGATAAATAGCATTTTCCGCAGTAGTCAGCGAACGGTTCTCGGTAATTATTCTGTCCGGACTTATTCCGGAAGAAATGAGATACTCCGTCATTTTGTCGCCCTCGGTGCTGGCAACGCTGAACCCGGCAGTCGGTCCGCCGCTCACTGCAATATACGCTTTCGGATACTTCTGAGCGCATTGAATGGCTATGTTCAGCCGTTCCTTGAGCTCCTTTTTCATGCTTCCGTCTTCGTTCAGTTTAAACCCCAGCACCACTATGCAAAGGCTGTCGTCATCCGGCAGATTCCTGGGGACTTTTCCGGTATTTACCGTCTGGTAGGTATTTGCATAGACCCACATGGTCATTATATTAGCCCATATTCTTCCCAGTCTTTCATCCTTCTGCCGGATATTAAAGAGGATCTGACCTACCTTGGCATAGGCATCCGGGTACTCGGCATAGGTATAGACAAGACTTGTGATATCTTCCGCAGCAGAAGAATCGGCAAATGCACACGGCATGATTGAAATAATCAGCGTGATGACAAGAAGATATGAAATTATCTTTATTTTTGTCTTATGCATACTGTCCTGCCAGATGTTAATTACATTATAGTATACCACTTAGTTCTTTGTGAGCGCAAACGGGAATGCATTTTTTCATATACGGATTGGCACCGAGTATAATGTCAAAGAAAAGCAGGGGCTAACTGCACCCCTGCTTGTTATTCTTTTTTATGAGCGCCATGCACCGCTCAGGCATCGTGACTCAAATGCCGTTTTCTATTCCTCCCGGCTGAACAGCCGGGAGAAATATTTAAAGTCCTCAACGCAGGAAATCCGCGCTGTCTGGAATATACGGACCTGCGTCCCTGTTTGCGTGAACGAACTTTTCAGAACAGCTGTCCGGGAAGCTTCAGCTTTTCCTTCGGTGGAAACTGTTTATCGAACTCTTCCGCTTCATCCTCATCGACAAAGTAACCTTCCGGCGTGCAGTATTCTCCCGTGACATCATCCAGATACCCGCTCTGAAGCTCCTTGCAAAGGAAGAAGGACGCATCCGCTCCCTCCGGCAGGCCATGATATCTTATGCCGAATTCACTCGCCGGGCGGAATCCGCTTTTCCCGTAAAAGTCAATGTTTCCCTCAAAGCACACTGTCTTATATCCGTACTCTGCAGCCCTGTCAAGCGAATAGTCAAGAAGCATCTTTCCATAGCCCTTTCTTTTCAGCTCAGGCGTAATGCATATCGGTCCCATTGTGAGGATATCCACGCTGCTTCCGTCATCTGCATTGATTACCGCCTTCATGAGCATATTCTGTCCAATCAGCTTTCCGTCCAGATACATCACAAAATCAAGTTCCGGAACAAATGCCGGGTCATTGCGTAGCTGGTTCAAGACATAGTGCTCAAGACATCCGGGTCTGTACACATTCCAGAACGCCTCTCTCACCATGTTTTCAACTTCTCTGTATTCTTCCTTCTTCTCAAGCCTGATCTCTATGTTTTCCACTTTTTGTCCTCCTGCTTTCTATTTCATATATCTTTTTTCAAAATCCGATGTCGTTTTTTTCAGGTCGTCCTTTAATCCGGCGCTGTCGGCTCCTCCGTCAAAAAGAGCTATTGACAGATAAAGCGGCGCAAAAAGCTGAAGTGCCATATTCCGTGCCCCGGTCTTTCTGGCCTCCTCATTTAGCTGGCCGTTCTTCAGCATTTCTCTGAAAAGATCCTCACTATACTTTACAGGCCCCGATGCGATTACATCCTGATATAATCTGTTCATCTCCGGAGTTTTGAACTGCTCAATTGCAAGCATTCTTCTGAAGAGCACGGCAAACTCGTTTTCCGTCCAGAAAACATACTGCTCATTCACGAAGTCGCAAATGTCAGCAAAAGCTGTGGTCTCGTACTCTTCCCTGTCATCATCATAGGCCTTGACGGGAACGCTGCCCTCTTCCGCCTGTTTGCTGTCCAGTTCGAACATTCTGGAAATAATGGCATCAAATATGTCCTGCTTGCTTTTAAAATGGCGGTACAATGCTCCTTTTGTTATACCGAGCTGTGATGCAATCATGCTGGTTGAAACAGCCTCAAATCCTCTTTGCGAAAAAAGCTTAAGAGCGGTCATCAGCACATCTTCTCTTGTCGTTTTCATAATTGTACTCACCTTTCAGCAAATAAGTAAACGGCCGTTTACTTTTAATAAGATAAACGGTCGCTGTTTGATAGTCAAGTATTTTTTTACTTCTGTCTCTCTTCTATAAGCTTCATCTTGTCTATCTGAAGCTGTGCCACCTGTTTTTTGCCAAGCGGATAGAAGAACTGCAGGAGGACAAATCCCGTGAGGAAGCAGATTCCCGGAATTAAAACCGATGAATTGTACATGCCTTTGAGCATCGGTGCCGTGATATTGGAAACGGAATAGCCTATTGACATCAAGGATGCGTTTACGAAAACGGCCGATACCGCATGGCCGAGCTTTCTTATGAATGAAAACAGCGAATAGCTTGTCGCCTCATCGCGCACGCCAAGCTTCACGTCGTTGTAGTCTATAACCTCAGTCACAAGTGCCCATGACTGGAGAAGCATTACGGCATTTCCTATGCCGGAGAGCAGGCAGAATACCAGGAAAACATACGGGTTCGTCGTCTGAATGAAAAACAGCATTATCTTGAAGGCACCCGCGATGAGAAGACCGAGTGCGCATATTTCCTTTCTGCCGAACCTTACGACCAGTTTTCCCACGAAAAGCATGAGAATCGCAACCGGAAGGTATTCACAGACAAGAGCGAGCGTTGCAAGAGCCGGCATATCGAAGTATTTATCCGCAAGGTAAGTGTAGTAGCTCTGTGAAAACACCGATCCTGCGAGGAAAAGCATGGATACTATGGAAAGCACCCAGAACGGGCCACTTCTGAGGATGTTTGCAACCGCCTTTCTGGTTGCACCCTTTTCACGTGCCTTTTTCGGTGCGGACACCACGCGTTCCTCCGTCCATCTGTAGCAGAGCATATATGCAACTACCGCAAGGACAGAGATCAGACAGACACCGGTGATAATCTTCCTGTAGTCCATGAATCTGACGCCGTTAACCTTTGTATAGCATAGCATGATAAGAACCATTGCCGGCGCAGTTCCGAGCGTTGAGCCTACGGAGCGGAATGTTGAAAGTGCGGAGCGTTCACGGTCGTCCGTAGTCATGACGGAAGCCATTGAGCCGTACGGAACATTCATTCCCGTGTAAATCATGCCGAAGGCGATATAAGTAATGCATGCATATATGAAATAGCCGGTTGTTGAAAGTCCGGGTATTTTCACGAACATGAGTATGGTTGCAAAGCAAAGCGGCAGTGCAACCCTTTTTATCCAGACTCTGTACCTGCCGTCCTTGTTTACCGGCAGTGTATCCACATATGTGCCCCAGAGCGGATCGTTCACGGCATCCCAGATTCTGGCAACTATAAACAGCACCATTACAAGCGCAATCGGAATCTGAAGCACATCGGTGTAGTACTTCTGCAGAACGGACGCTATGAGGCCGAACACGAACTGCATTCCGAGGTCGCCCATCATATATCCGACTTTATTCTTTGTTGTTATCCCGTAGGTTTTCATCAGAATGGTCCTCTTTCAAACAGGGTATTTATGTGGAGTTCCGGATAGCAGTCATGTCCAGTCACGAACTCCTTGCCGTCAATATCGAAGTGTCTGAACTTTCTGTTCTTTCTCGTATACGGCTCCCAGCCGGGATTCTGTGTACGGACAAAGCTTACTACGCTGTCCACCATCTTATCCTTCAGAGCATAATCCTCCTTGGTAAAAGGTCTCCAGCACCTGTCCATATTACCGAACATATACCACAAATCGCTTGCATGGTATGCCTTGTACAGGTTGCCCGGAAGTATCCTGTTAAAGTAATAATTGTAAACCGGCTTTCTGCCTCTCTTATCACTCCAGATGGCAAAGTCCTTTGCCATATTGAAAATAATAATTGCGGCGAGCATATCCTGCCCCGTAACACCGACCATCAGCGGGATGTCAAGCATTTTCCCGCTCTTTTTAATCTCGGAAGGCTGGCAGGGAATCATTACCCCGTCTATTCCGGGCTGAAGATGATGGATATTGCCGTGCTTTGCCTTTGTGTCCCACCATGCTCTCCAGAGCTTTCCGGCATCCACGGTCTTCATCTGCTCTTCGCTGTCGCATCCCGCCTCTTTCATTACCAAATCCCAGAACGGCTTTGCCTTTTCGCGGCTGAGTCCGTCTCCGAATTTCGGGAAAAATCCGGCTCCGCTCATAAGGACCGCACCTTTAATTATGCCCTTGAGTCTGTCCGTGTACAAAAGCTGGAAAATGCTGAGTGCTCCAGCGCTTTGCCCCATCAGCGTGATATTGCCGCTGTCCCCTCCGAAATCGGATATGTTGTCCTTTACCCAGTTGATGGCCGTAATCTGATCATACAGGAAATAGTTTTCGCACCTGTAAAGGGCAAACACATTAAGCCTGTACGAAATGGAGACAAGTATAACGCCGCGTTTTGCATATTCCGTGCTTGTTCCGAACGGATTCTCGCTCTGCTTGCCCGTGAAGAATCCGCCTCCGTGTATAAAGATAAGCACCGGGCAGTTTTCGGCATCCTTCGGAGTTATTATATTAAGTGTCAGCGGGCTCTCAGCATATTCAAATGTTTCGCCTGCCCTGAACTCCTTCGTGTAAAAACGGTTGGAATCGTCATTGTATGTGCTGAACTGCGGGAATTCCAGCGGTTTCCCCGTGGCATCAAAGTCACCATTGAAATCCGATACCTGCACGGGATATTCAAATCTCCCGGCAGTAGCAAAAGGGATTCCCTGGAAGATATAAGCATCCTCGGTAACTATACCCTTTACGCCTCCGCATTTTGTAGAAATAGTTTTAGTTTCCATTGTTACCCCTGATAGTTTGATGTTTTATTATATCATTTCCGTGCTGTGCAATTCTATGTGAAAAATATCTATTACGGTTAGCTATTTTTTATCAATTATTTCAAATATTGACTTGCCACAAATATGTTATTGTTGTATAATGCCAAAGCACGACCGGGTGTGGCGCAGTTGGTAGCGCGCTTGATTTGGGATCAAGAGGCCGCTGGTTCAAGTCCAGTCACTCGGATTCTGAAAAGCAATAGTATTGAATTTCCGTTCAATACTATTGCTTTTTTATTCACTGCCGTCGGTGATAATCTTTTGTTCACTTCACAATACCAATACCAAATCGAAATGTGTTTCAAAAATGAACAAATTATGAAATGTTTCAAAATATATTGACACACTATTTGTTTAGTGCTACTATACGCTTGTTCATAAATAAGGAGGCTGTACCCATGACTTACACTTTTGACCCTGAAAATACGGATTCCCTGCTTGACGTACTCAAAGACGATGATATTGTCCAGATTCTCGGAGGAGACCTGATCAAGCTTCTCGATGCTGGAAAAACAAGCAAAGGCAGAAAACCCATATCGGTCGACATCTCTCTTTTCAACGAGGTTGTGGAACGCTGGAACAGCGGTGAAATAACAGCAAGAGAAGCCATGAGAATACTTGACCTCAAACCGAACACGTTTTACCGAAGAATAAAGGAATTCAACGAAAGGAATGATCTGGAAATGACAGACAACATCAAAGAAGAGCTGAATGAGGCAAAGAAGCTCATACATAAAGAAGCCAAAGAGGCAAGAAGAGTAATAAAGGAAGATGCCAGAGCGACGAAGAAGGACATAAAGGAAATCCAGAAAATGGTTCACTCCGATGCAAAGGACGCACTTCATGTCGCTGAGGAGAAGAAAGACCTGCTTGAGATGGAGATGGAAATCAAGGCAGAGAAAATCGGAGCGGAAATCTGTCACAGAGACAGCGTAGAAGCTCTAAGGGCAGAGGTTGAAAAGGAAACTGCCGAGCACAAGGCCTCAAACAACTAACAAGTCACATAGCAAGGGACAAGCTGCGGATTTCGCAGCTTGTCCCTTTTGTCACTCACGTATCAGAAAACAGTTTTTCTCTTAAGGTTACTCCCCAGTTTTCGCATTCTTCCTTTATGGGCGAATGAGCCGATTCATGGAAAGGAACATACTCCTTATACGGACACTCAATAGCGTCGAACCATGCCTTTGCAAGCACAGTCGGCGTATTCTCGTCGTGGTCGCCCTGGAAGAGATAGTACGGAACATCCAGCTTGCTGACCGTCTTGTCAAACTCCAGCTGGGTTACTTCTGGCCAGAGCTTGTGGAGGCAGTAGAAGCTGCCTTTCAGATACCTGTAGGCATCGGGAATAATGTTGTATTCCCCGGATTTCAGGAAAGGCATGAGCACAGACTTATAGATGTTTTCCTTTTCCTTCCAGCAACCGCCGCCATACTTGGTCATGTAGTTTCTCTGAACCATCAGTGCATCAATACCGCCGGCATACTGTCCGTTTACAGGCTCTCCGATTTTGGCAAGATCGGCAAGGGCTTTTTTGTCGCCGTGGGCTTTTGCGTAGTTTACCGTGAAGTCATATGACATCTTTTCGTTCTTAGGTCCGTTGATAAACTGTCCCATTCCGACATATGCCTTAATTGTGTCGGCATGCTTCTGAAGATATGAGACACCGAGAATTGAACCCCATGAATGTCCGACGAAGTAAATCTTGTCCTTTTTGAATCTGTCACGCAGGTAGTTTACAACGGCATACATGTCCTCAACCTGCTGGTCTATGGTCATCGGAAGCTCGGCATTTTTGTCCCTGTAGCTTTTCCCGGCCATTCTCTGGTCCCAGCAGACCATAACGCAGTAATCTGCGAGGTATTTGCTCTGTGTAGGCATCACCCACGATCTGTCGCATACGCCCGGTCCGCCATGCACGAAAAGAAGAACCTCCTTTTCAGGTACATTGCTTCTGATATGAATGTGCTGTCTGTCGCCGTTGACATTAATCCAGAGTTTCTCGTCAAGTGCATATTTCATGGTGTCTGTCTCCTTTTTTAATATTATGACGAAATTATACGTTATCCTGACAGCAAAGACAACAAAAAGAAGACACCTGCTAAGGTGTCCTCAAATATCTTTAATATCTTATTATGCTTGCGCTTCCCTGATAGCGCTGTCCATCATGAACAGAAGTTCCAGTGCACTGCGGAACGGCTGTTCGCTTTCTCCCTTATGCAGAGAAACCGTTCCCTGCCAGCTTGAATTCCGGCAGAACAGTATCTTTACGATAAATGTTGCGACCTCTCCCCTGTCTGCGGATTCACAGTCTGCATTAACCGGCGATGCTTCGAAACTTCTCATCAGTCTGTAGGGTTTTGGATAATCCATCTCCTCAATAATATCCTGCATCTTTGTGAGAAACTCCATTGTTGAGTCAAAGCCGATGCTTTTCTCAAAGAAAGGATTAGAGATGAATCCCTTCATATTATCGCCTTCATAGGAGTTTATACAGATTTTTGAGTATCTACATGCGTTGTTCATTTAGTATTTTCTGTTCCTGGATTTTCTAATTCGGATTTTGACAATACAGTAAGGAAACCTAAAGTATTGCTTCGTTATGTTATGTATTTTAACACCTCAAGGTTACATAACCGGTTACTTCTGAGTGTTTTTTCTTCATTCTCAAAAAAATTTGTGAAATTACGCGATAAAGCGGTATAACAGGCCTTATATGGTATCTGTCACACCGCTTTGAAACTCCACATTCATTAATCTGCCATATTTGCACTGGATGCAGGGGCGGTCAGCAGGAAAAAGCCATAAAAGATTATTGCTGTCTTGAGAGGGACAGAGAGTACGAGAAAAACTAAAGCTGTAATGGAGAAAAAGTATGTCAGTTATTCCCGCTAAATCCGGCCCTGCAACCAGTTGTGCGCTTATGTTAATTCTTAATACCGTAAATCTGTTTGTCTGCAATGACATAAAAGGAGATGTGCACAAACACGCCTCCTTGTTCATTATCATTTGTATTTATAAAATAGCATATATTTTATGATAAATTGTGTATTAATTGTTAATATATGTCTAACTTGGTTAGTTATTGTTTTCATTGACATATTAAGGCTTCGTGCCGTAAAATTCCAATAAAGTTTTGATTGGAGGATAGTATGGCCAGCGAAGAGCAGATAGACCGTTTTCTGAAAAGTATTTCAGATTCAAACCCTATTGGTTTTTTTAAGAGTGTTAACAATACCAACGCCGGTATCGGTGCTTTTCTTGGTTTCCTTGTGCATTCCGGAGGTGAGGCAACTGCCGGAAGCATTGCTGAGGCTTTGAGTGTCAGTACGGCAAGAGTTGCCATCCTTCTCAAAAAAATGAGCGAGCGCGGACTGATAACTAAGGAAAAGAGCGTGCTTGATGCAAGAGTCACTATTGTCAGGCTCACCGAATTCGGCAGGGTAACTGCTCAGAATATGGTGGCGGAAATGAAGGCTAGCATCGGGCTGATTCTTGATAAAATCGGAGAAGATCGTCTCAATGAATTTGTAAGTATTTCCCGCGAAATAAATGAGATAGTCAAAGAATCTACTTCCTTTTCAGAGAAATAACTGTTTTCCACGATATGGAGTATATCTTCTGCATCTAGATTATAAGAAAAAAATCGGAATGGGTCACCATTCCGATTTTAATATTATGTTTGAATCCCGTCAGACGGGAAACCTTTATGAAAACAACTCAGTTCCAGTAATCTGTCTCCTGCTTAAGACCGATATCTTTTGCCTTGAAGACAGGTTCCTTGCCTTCCTTGCGCTGCTTGACATAGTCATCAAGTGCTGCAACTGCAGGCTTTGCAAGAATCAGTATTACAGGAATATTGATTACGACCATAAGTCCCTGGAGCATGTCTGCTGTATCCCAGGCAAGTCCCATTGAGAGAACTGCGCCGATACCGACTATAACAGCAGCGACAATACGGAAAACTGTGATAAATGCCGATGACGGCTTTTTCTTCATTATGTAGCGCAGGCAGCCCTCGCAGTAATAATAGTTACCGATAAGTGTGGTAAATGCGAAGAGGCACATTGAAACTGTAATGAATACAGGTCCGAATCCGCCGAGAATATTCTGGAGAGATGACTGTACATAGGGTGCACCTGCAGCGTCTGCAGAAGGCTCAACACCTGAAAGGAGGCACATAAATGCAGTGGCTGTGCAGATGAGAAGAGTATCGATGAATACGCTGAGCATCTGAACAAGACCCTGCTTTGCCGGGTGGGAAACGTCGGCTGTTGCCGCAGCGTTCGGGGCAGAGCCCATACCGGCTTCATTGGAGTAAAGGCCTCTCTTGATTCCGTTGTACATGCACGAGCCCGTGAATCCTCCGAAGATTGCCTTGAAGTTGAATGCATCAGAGAAAATCTCTCCGAACATAGCCGGAACCTTACCGATGTTGATGAAGATAATGATAAGGGATACTACTATGTAGATAACTCCCATTATTGGAACAAGAACTCCCGTGATTCCGGTCAGGCGCTTGTTGCCGCCGAGAACGCAAAGAGCAAATACAACCGCAAGAACTGCACCGATAACGATAGGTGTGGTCTTTGCATTGTAGAAAGAAAATCCGGCGAATGTGCTCTGAAGGTTATAAGATGCAAGTGCATTGTAACCTACAGCATAAGTCAGGATGATGATAACTGCAAAGATAACTCCGAGCCAGCGTACATTGAGGCCCTGCTCCATGTAGTATGAAGGTCCGCCGTAGCATGAACCGTCATCATCGCGCTTCTTATAGATCTGGGCAAGCGTTGACTCAACAAATGCGCTTGCACCGCCGAGAATGGCCGTAACCCACATCCAGAAAATAGCGCCCTTGCCTCCAAGGCAGATAGCGGTTGAAACACCGACGATATTGCCTGTTCCGACACGGGAAGCAGTAGATACCATCAAGGCTCCGAATGCGGAAACTGCGTCGTCCTCTTTCGGCTTTTCGGAAATGACTCTTATAGATTCGCCGAAAAGTCTTCCCTGAACGAACTTTGTCTTAATGGTGAAGATAAGTCCGCCGAGGACCAGGAACAGCGGCACTATATACGGTTTATACAGAAATCCGGAAATAGCGCCTATGATTTGTGCATACATAGTTTTTCTCCCTCTTTTCAATTAACCCCAAAGCGCTGTCAGCATTGGGACGACTTGTTTTTTGCGGCTCATAACCTGCGGCATAAATACCGGGTTTTCGCCTACACGTGCATTGAATGCCTGTGCTATTACATCCTCGTTTCCGAGGTAGTATATATAGGTTCCTTCACGCAGCACATCGGTTATCATGAGTATCACGTAGTCGAGTTCCTTCTCCTTGCGGTACTTTTCCATGACTGCGTCAAACTCTTCCCTGCGCTGCTTGAACTGTGATGAGTCAGCTGTTGTAATCTGGGCTATTCCGAGATCATGTCCGGAAATATGGAACTGCTTGTAATCGGATTTAAACAGTTCCTCTGCGCTCTTGTCCTCGCATGAAGCAGAGAACAGTTCCTTGCCGATATCCTCCAGCTTGACTTTTGCAATCTTTGCAAGACGCTGGGCCATTGTGACATCTCTTTCAGTGCATGTCGGACTTTTGAACATGACAGTATCCGAAAGGATAGCTGCCGCCATAATCCCTGCCATGCTCGGTGATGGTACGATGCCCTTTTCCATATACATCTGGGTAATAATGGTATTTGTAGATCCTACCGGCTCGTTTCTCACGGAAACAGGCTGGCTCGTCTGGATATCCCCGAGACGGTGGTGATCAATTATTTCAAGAATCTCAGCCTCTTCAAGTCCCGATACGGACTGGGAGGCCTCATTGTGATCTACAAGAACGCACTTTTTTCTTCTGGGCTTAAGAAGATGGTATCTTGCAAGCGTTCCTACGACCTTTTCATTCTCATCTAGAATTGGATACGAGCGGTATCTGGTCTTGGCCAGAGTATCCTTGACCTCTTCCACATAGTCATTCAGGTGGAAGCACACCATTTCCTCGGTGTTGCACACAACCGATACCGGCATTGCCTGATATATGGCACGTGCGACGGTCTTCGCATCAAGAGGTGTGGATATGATGCATGGTGACTCGAGTTCTGCCCATGAAGAGTCTATCTCCGCCTGGCACATTATCACACAGTTTACTTTATTCTTGACGGCTTTTTCTATAACTTCGCTCTGGTTTCCGCAGATTACGATGCCGTTCTTGCCCCTGTTGCTTTCCATAGCTGACGGAAGCACTATGACAACATCTCCGCTGACCGTATCCGCCCTGCAGGCAGTTTCGTTCACCATGGTACCTTCAATAACACTCAGAAGGTTGAACACAGGTAAATTGTCTATATACCCCGAGCTTATGGTCTCCATATCGTATGAGGCTATATCGCCGGCGGTAATAACTCCGTAAAGTGTCCCGTCATCATTCAAAATAGGCATGGATGCGATTTTATTCTGCCGCATCGTATTCCATGCGAGGTTCAGCGTAACCGATGAGTTGAGTTTCGGAGGATTATCAAAATCGAGGTCTCTGACCTGTGTTTTCATGTTTCCGACTCTCTCGGGGGGATCTATGCCGAATAAATCAAGTACCCGCTTGGTTTCGTCATTTATTCCTCCGATACGGACTGCCTTGTAATCTCTTTCCCCAAGTGCGTTCTTCAAATTTGCATATGAAAGAGCCGCAACTATTGAATCAGTATCCGGATTCTTATGTCCGGTAACATAAATATCTGCCAAAAGGAAAACCCTCCGTGGTAATCAGAAGTGCACATCTGAAAAATTTACAATTTAGAATAAAAAAATAATATATTAAGTAATATACTACAAGTGTTGACAAAGAATCAATCAAAATATAGAATCACTTATCATTATCGCAAGGTCATCGTAACAAGCGGCTATGAGTCAGCGCTTTTAACGTACGCCTTCCGCACATTTTCTATATGTTCCTCACATGATTTTGGTTTGCGCTGCAATCTCCCATTGCCGCCGACAGGAGTTTTTACTATGTATTATTCATCTTACTCTTCACCCGCTTATGTGGCAGCGTACATTCTCGTTATTGCTTCCATAATCTTCTCTCTCTGGGCAAACCGCAAGGTGAAAACAACCTACAGCAAATATTCCAACAAGTACAACTCAAGAGGACTCACGGGTTCAGCCGCTGCGAGAATTGTTCTGGACAGAAACGGTCTTAACGACGTACCCGTTGCACAGACCGCAGGGTCTTTGACAGACTATTATGACCCTGCCTCACGCCGTGTTGTTCTAGGTGAGACAGAGTACTCGATTCCATCCGCAGTTGCGGTGGGTGTTGCCTGTCACGAATGCGGACATGCAATTCAGTACGCTGAAAACTATCTTCCTGCCAAGATAAGGATGGCTATTGTCCCGGCAACGAATTTCGGCTCGAAGCTTTCCTGGCCGCTTATTATAGCCGGAGGAATACTCGGTGCATTCATTCCGGTACTGTGGAATCTTATTTATGTCGGAATTGCACTGTTTTCACTGTGCGTTTTCTTCCAGCTCATCACACTTCCGACAGAGTTTGACGCATCAAGAAGGGCGCTGAACTGCATAAGCGAGTACAACCTTCTCGAGGGTGATGACTACGCCGCTGCGAAGGAAGTCCTCACAGCCGCCGCGCTTACATATGTTGCCGCACTTGCGGTTTCGCTTTCACAGCTTCTCCGCCTTCTTGCCATATACGGAAGACGGCGCAGATGAAATAATCCGGGATATGAGCAGACATGAAATACATGTCTGCTTTTTGTTTACAGCGTGTTAGCATTTTATATCATTTTTTGAGATACAATTAGAACATCACCACTATGGAGGATAAAAATGAAAAAAATTCTTACCTTAATGATTGCACTTATCATGGTGTTTTCTCTTTGTGCCTGCGGAAGCTACAAGAACGCCAGCACAGCATATACCACGAGCTCGTCCGTTCCCATGGCCGTTTCAAACGAGTATTCGTCGTACAGCGGTCTTTCCGGATACGCAGCCTATGACGGAGAACTATACGAAGAAATGGCAATTCCGGAGCCTGCGGAAGCAGCAGGGTCTGAAAGTGCAACCTCAGGAGCTCCCGAAGTCAATCCCGACAAGATTATCTACTCATCTGATGTGACCGTCGAGACCACGGACTTTGATAAAACCATTGAAGGAATCAGTGCTCTTATCGGCGACTACAAGGGTTACATCGAATCCAGCAGTATAAACAATGCTCCTTATTCCAGCATTTCCTCGGGTTCAACCTACAGCCGCAATGCGAGCTACGTGATGCGTGTTCCGTCAGGATCCTTCTACGACCTCATGTCCTCACTTTCCAGTCTCGGCAATATCCCCTCAAGCAGAATTTACACTGACAATGTCTCCTCCCAGTACTACGACACCCAGGCAAGGCTCAGCAACAAGCAGGCCCAGGAGCAGCGTCTTGTTGAACTGCTGGAAAAGGCACAGAATGTTACCGAAATCATGGAGATAGAAAGTGAGCTTGCCGATGTCCGTTACGAAATAGAAAGCCTCCAGACCATTCTCAAGTCATGGGACAATCAGGTTGCCTACTCAACCGTTTACCTGTCAGTCAAGGAGGTTTACGAATACACTCCGGCGCAGAAAATTACTTTCGGCCAGCAGCTCGGGCGTGCGCTCAGCAACGGCTTTGAGGCGCTTAAAGACTTTGTGCTGTGGCTGGTTGAGGCTCTCCCCGTTCTGATAATCGTAGCACTTATCATCTTCGGTCTTGTCAAGCTGTTTATTTCAATATTCAGAAAATCCGGCAAGAAGCGTAAGGCAAAGGGCAGAAAAGGCGAAGCAAAGGACACAGAAAAAGAAACTGACGAAAAGCAGTCCGACGAGAAGCAGGATTGACATTCCGCTTGATTTTTACCGCCGTGTACCTCAAAATGGTACCGGCGGTATTAATTATCTGAATTTGGAGAATTTGCCATGTCAAAAGCAAAAGGCAGAAAAAAGCATCCGGTATTTAAGGGTGTCGGAATATTTCTCGGCGCAATACTTGCGCTGGTTATCCTGCTTGCCCTTGTTGTGATAATCAAGGCAAACTTCTCATACTCAGATCTTACCCGGGTAGACGATGGCGGGTCGCTTTATTACGCAACATATACCGGAAACTACGCAAGTCCCATTGTCTCCATGCCGCTTAATCTTTTCGGCGGAGTCGGCTGCTCAGCCTTCATTACCCAGAATGAAGACGGAGATGTCATTACCTGCCGCAACTATGACTTCCCGCACACGGACGATGAAGGAAATCCGACCGGCCTCAACGTAATTGTCAGATGCAGTCCGAAAAACGGATACAGCTCCATAGGCGTTGCGGATATAGGACTTTTTTCCGAAATCGGTCTTCCGTATTATGCCGGCGCTTTTGAAAGCGGAGTATCCAAAGTCCCGCTGATGTTTCTGCCGTATTTCTGCATGGACGGGATGAACGAGAAGGGTGTCTGTGTCTCCATTCTCGCCCTTGACATAAAAGACGGTGAAACTCCCATGCGCCAGACTGCCGAGGGAAAGGAAAACCTCATGGTTAATACGCTGCTTCGAATAATACTTGATAGTTGCAAGAGTGTTGACGAGGCAGTTCAGGCGGCAGAAAACTGCAACATGACATGCACATTTGGAAATGACTATCACCTTTTCGTGTCTGACGCAAGCGGCAGATCCGTTGTCATGGAATGGCGCTACAACAATCTGACCGTAACTCAAACCAATGCCGTCACGAACTTCTATGTCGGATATGACGACGCATGCGACTGCTACTCTCACGGAAAACTCAAGGAAAAGTTCGTGCAGAGTGATGACCACGTTTTTGAGTATCACTACGGATACGGTCACGGATATGCCCGTTTTGCAAAAATTGCCGATGCTCTCGATGAGCACATCTCAGGCAGCAGCAGTGCCGGGACATCCATGACGGACGATGAGGCATTCGGAATACTTGCCTCTGTCGCCCAGTCATATGATCCCGAGTCTTCGACTTCCTTTACCGAATACAGCGCAATCTACAATAACTCTTCTCTTACTCTTGACATCTGTTCTCTCGCTGATTACTCCAGCATTTTCACATATACCGTAAACGGCTGACATTACTTGTAATATATAAAACCAAAAAGAATCCGCCTTCCTGACCCGGAAAGCGGATTCTGCAGTTTCTGAATGGAATTCAGCTCTTGGATTTAATATACTCGTCTATGCTCTTGGCTCCGGTTTTGCCGGCTCCCATTGCAAGGATGACGGTTGCCGCGCCTGTTGCGGCATCTCCTCCGCAGAAGACACCTTCTCTGGAGGTCTTGCCTTCTTCGCTTGTCTCGATGGCACCCTTTCTTGTAATTTCAAGTCCGGGTGTGGTTGAACGGATAAGCGGGTTCGGGCTGGTGCCTATTGCTATAATAACCGCATCACACGGGAGGACCCAGTTGCTGCCTTCTACGGGAACAGGGCTTCTTCTGCCCTTCTCGTCAGGCTCTCCGAGTTCCTGACGGATAAGCTCGATTCCGACAACCTTGCCGTTCTCATCTCCGACGATGGATACAGGGTTGTTTAACAGCTGGAACTCAATTCCTTCTGCCTCGGCATGCTCGACTTCCTCAAGTCTAGCAGGAAGCTCATCTCTGCCGCGGCGGTATGTGATGTATACATGTCCGTCGCCGAGACGCTTTGCAACACGGGCAGCATCCATTGCGACATTTCCGCCGCCGACAACCGCGACATCATGGAAGTGCTTGAGCGGTGTGTCGTAGTCATCGCGGTAAGCCTTCATAAGGTTCGTACGGGTAAGGATTTCGTTGGCTGAGTAAACGCCCATATAGTTCTCGCCGGGAATATGCAGGAACTGCGGAAGTCCGGCGCCCGAACCGATGTAGACTGCTTCATATCCGTCTTCGAACAGTTCATCGACGGTTTCGCTCTTGCCAATAATTGCATTGTTGACAATCTTGACGCCCATGGCAATAAGGTTGTCTATTTCTATCTGTACTATCTCCTTAGGAAGACGGAACTGAGGAATGCCGTATACCAGAACGCCGCCGGATTTATGGAAGGCTTCAAATATGGTTACGTCATAACCCATCTTGCGCAGGTCTCCTGCACAGGTAAGTCCGCTCGGGCCTGAGCCAATGATTGCGACCTTGTGTCCGTTTGACTCCGGGACCTCAACGGTCTTCTTTTCCTTCTTTGCTATATGGTAGTCTGCAACGAAACGCTCAAGACGTCCGATTGCAACGCTTTCACCCTTTACGCCTCTTACGCACTTTGCCTCGCACTGCTTTTCCTGCGGGCATACACGTCCGCAGACTGCCGGCAGTGAGTTGGTGGAGGTAAGTATTTCATATGCCTCATCGAATTCTCCTGCAGCAACCTTTGCAATAAACTCAGGAATTCTTACGGATACCGGGCATCCGGTTCTGCACAGCGGATTGGGGCAGTTCAGGCATCTTGTTGCCTCATCCATAGCTGCCTCTGCGCTGTATCCGAGAGCAACTTCATCAAAGTTCTTGGAACGGACTATCGGGTCCTGCTCCGGCATGGGGTTCTTTTTTAAACTCATGTTAGCCATCGACTCTCTTGCCTCCTGTCATTCTGCAGATGTGCTTTGCAGCTTCATCCTGCTCGTCCTTGTAAAATGCCGCACGCTTCATAAGAAGATCGAAATCAACAAGGTGTGCGTCGAAATCCGGTCCGTCAACGCAGGCAAACTTGGTCTCTCCGCCGACATTTACACGGCAGCCGCCGCACATGCCTGTACCGTCAACCATAATCGGGTCAAGAGAAATAATTGTCTTGATTCCGTACGGGCGTGTAACATCGGCCAGGAATTTCATCATTATATCCGGTCCTATTGCAATAACACGGTCAAACTGCGGTTTGCCTTCGGCAATATTAGCCTCAATCTCAGCTCTGAGTGCATCCGTTGTGAATCCCTTCTGTCCGTAGGTTCCGTCATCCGTGCACATAATAAGCTTGTCTGAAGCCTCTTTGAGTTCTTCCTTGAGAATAACGATGTCTGCAGATCTGAAACCTGCAATAAACGTGACGTCAATGCCCATGGCATGCATTTCCTTGGCAATTGGATATGCTATGGCGCATCCGACACCGCCGCCGACAACCGCGACCTTTGAAAGGCCTTCCATTTCGGTTGCTTTTCCGAGAGGTCCGACAACATCCGTAATGTAGTCGCCCTCTTCAACAGTATGAAGCATCTTTGTGGTTCGGCCTGCCGCCTGAACCATAACTGTTACTGTGCCCTTCTCGCGGTCATAGCCCGCGACCGAAACCGGAGTGCGCTCTCCCTGCTCGTCAAGACGGAAAATTACAAACTGTCCGGCCTGAGCATGCTTTGCGATGAGAGGAGCCTCAATTTCGAAAAGGCAGATTGATTTCGCGTCGTTCAAAAAACGTTTTGTTACTACCTTATACATTGTCTGTCTCCTGTAAAAAAAAGAATGTCAAGTTATACTATCCCAGTATTTTTTACTTTGTTAAAATAATATCACACTCTGAGGCATCAGGCAATTCAATTGCAAAAAATATAACTTTTTTTCGCTATTTCGTTATAATAAACAAAAAGAGACAGAAAAAT
>R27__coassemble_340_pt1 | contig 32897 bp, 27 predicted proteins | sample R27__metabat2_high_PE_050 | metagenome-assembled genome bin R27 | reverse complement strand
AAAGTGGGGAAAGTTATTTGATAATAATTGGGGAAATTAATCTTGTAATTTATATAAATGCTATGGAATTATTGTCAGGACAATATGTGTATCAGAAAGAAATAGAGTGGTCCGTCCTAATGGAAGGATTTACACTTCCAGTGGATAATCAAGTCATTTTTGGAAGGATAATGGACCGTTTTCTTGAACGTGGAGAAAGCAAAGATATAAAGCTTGTTTTTAATGAGAAGTCTTATTCTGCAAAAATAACAAATGTCAATTTCAGCGATAAATGGAGAAATTCACATAAGAAGGATATTCTTCAGATTAGATATTCCCGAAACGGTGATTTTTCAAGAGCACTTCAAGCAGAATTCTTTGATAGTTATACATACTTAAAATCAATGCGAGAATCACGTTCACCTGACGACAGACGCCTTATTAGGTTGCCAGAGGGTTCAAAGGAATATCTAGTCATTTATACTACAGAATACGATGACACTTATGTTGTTGAATCCGTTCGTGTATCAGACACTCAGTCATTACGTCAGGAAATAAAAGGGAAATCAGAGCTCGCAATTGAAAATGAATTGGATTATTCTGCTTTAGACACTAATGCACACATTGATCTTGAAGACCGTCTTGTAAAAGTGCGTAGGCTTAACAGATGCATAGGAGAAAATCTCAAGCTTCTCTATAGTTACAGGTGTCAAATATGTGGGAAGATGATTGGAGAAGAATATGCTCAGCACGTGGCAGAAGCTCATCATATAGACTATTTTATTAACAGTTTAAACAATGATGCAGCCAATCTGATGATTGTATGCCCAAATCATCACAGAATAATACACTATGCAAATCCAATATTTGACAGGCAAAAGTTGCTGTATACTTATGATAATGGGATGACTGAAAAACTATGCGTTAATCTACATTTATGACGAAATCTTCTCTTTTTTTCAATAATCATTAGTTTATATTTGACTTTAAAAATGGACTTTTGTATATGGGTTATTTAAGAAAGGATGCGAATTAACGCATCTTTTCTTTGTCATGTATACCTGATTTTCAACTTAAGATATTGTATTCATGTCTTCACGGTGGTAAAATATAGGCAAAAGTGAACAGCGTTTGCTTTTATAATAACGAGGTAATTTGAAATGAGTAAAAATATTAAAAGAATAGATGCGCACATACACTATGCCCTTCCGTTTTCGGGAGAGGAACTCACAAAAATCATGGACGCAACCGGCACTGACATGGCCAACCTTGTCGTTGTCCCGCACCGCCAGCGTCTTACCTCCGTACCCGATGCACTGATGGTAAAGGATATGTATCCCGGAAAAATGTACGTCTTTTCAAGCCTTGACGTAAGTGTCTTCTACCGCTACAAGAACAAGGTCGGCAGAATGATGTCTTTGTATGCCATGGAAATGCTCAAGTGCGGCTGCGACGGCATAAAAATCATTGAGGGAAAGCCCAACATGAGAAAGCTCATCCCCGTCCCCGACTGGAACAAGCGCGTCTGGGATCCGTTTTTTGACTACTGTGAAAAGCATGCCGTCCCCATTCTCTGGCATGTGAACGACCCCGAGGAATTCTGGGACGAGAAGAAAGCTCCGTCCTGGGCAAAGGAACAGGGCTGGCTCTATGACGAAAGCTTTGTGAACAATGAGGCCCAGTACCTTCAGGTGCTTGAAAGACTTGAAAAGAATCCCAAGATTAAGATAATCTTTGCACATTTCTTCTTCATGTCTGCGCAGCTCAGCAGACTTGCGGCAATCCTTGACCGTTTCCCGAACGTCATGGTGGATATTACCCCGGGCATCGAGATGTACAAGAATTTCTCAGATGCTCCCGAGCAGGCAGCGGCGTTTTTTGAGAAGTACCAAGACCGCATAGTATACGGCACGGATATAGGGGCGCGCGGCGTTATAGGCTCATGCCCGGTCTCCTATGAGGAGAGCCTTGCCAGAACCGAAATCGTACAGTCCTTCCTTGAGTGTGAGGGAAGCAAAGAGGTCAAATCCGACGGATTCTTCCTCGCCTCCGGCACGGATTTTGAAATGAAGTGTCTGGGACTTGGCGATGAAATGCTTGAAAAGATCTACCACCGCAACTTTGAAAACTTCGTAGGCCACGAGCCGAAGAAGGTGAACGCAAAACTCCTTCTCAAGTTCTGCCTGAAGGAGAGATTTGTCCTTAAGGTTATGGCACTTATTGACAAGGAACTGACACCGGATACTTCCTGCCTGACGCAGGTTGAAACATATTTCAAAAACAAAGAGGAGATAAAAGCATGAAAAAAATCAAGAGGAAGCTTCTGCCGCTGTATGCACTGGCAGGCTTCGGTCCGAACCTCATCAACACCATTATCACCATCTACCTCGTTGACGCACTTCAGACAACAGGTTTCGGTGTTAACGTTGAGTACTGGACCTTTGCGAACAAGACAATCATTGCGGTTGCCCTGTTCTCAGTATTAAAGTTCATCTCACAGCTCGTTGACGGTATCATTGACGTTCCGTTCGCAGCACTTACCGACAGTCTCAAATCCAAGTGGGGCAAGCGCCGTCCGACCATACTAATCGGTCTTATCCCGATGGTTCTGTCATATGTTGCGTTCTGCTTCCCTGTTTCCCTTGCAGAAAACAGTGCTGCAAACAGCATCTATTTCGGAATTCTGCTGCTTATATTCTACTCGGCATACACTCTTGCAATGGTAACCTACTACGGTTCATACTCTGAGGTCACCGAGAACGAGTCCGACAGATTCTACCTTTCCAACTGGAAGGCTTTCATCGATACCATCCAGTATGCACTTGCCTATGCCCTTATCCCCGTATTCATAGGCTTCAAAATCAACATCAAGCTCATCGGTCTTGCATGCGCACCGCTTGCCCTGACCATGATTATCGCTCTTCTTCTCATCAAGGAGAACTCAACAATCCCCGGTGACGAGAAGAAGTATCCCGAAGCTCCCGGAAGCGAAGAGGAAGAGGTTCCGTTCATGGAGAGCATCCGCCTCACCGTTTCCAACAAGGACTTCCTCGGCTGGGTCACCGTTCTTGCCGCTTTCTTCTTCGGACTTCAGATGTTCCTTTCCGGACAGAACGTTCTTGCAAGCGGACCGATGGGACTCAACGGCTGGCAGATTGCGGTTATCAACTCCGCTGCATTTGCCCCCGTTCCTCTCATGCTGTTCTTCTACAGAAAGGTCATGAAGAAAAAAGGCTTCCGCTTTGCATTCCAGACAGCGCTCGCAGCCTTCGGCTTTGCCATGATTACCTTCTCGGTTGCATACGTTAAGTGGATTCCTTCAACAATGGCAAGACTCATCATTGGAGCCGCCGGCGGCACTGTTGCAAGCTACGGAATCGGTGCCTTCCTTTCAGCTCCATATCTCGTACCTTCACAGCTTGCTGCTGTTGAGGAAGCAAAAACCGGCAAGAGCCACCCCTCAATGTACTTTGCAATCCAGGGCCTGTTTACAGCTGTTGTCGGCGCAATAAGCACCGGTCTTATCTGGCCGAACCTCAGAAATGTGGTTGTTAACGGAAACGACCTCTTCGGTGCTCACCTTATGCCTTACATCGCGGCACTTGCATGCATTATAGCAATACTGCTTGCCTTCAAGATGCCTCCGATGTACAACGAACTCGGCAAGGAAGAAAAGAAGGCAAAGTAAGGCCGCCTTCGGAGGTTATATATTGCAGGTAATTAAAAAGTCAGTTGACGACAGTATTTTGTCCGCTGCGGAAAAGGAGTTTTCCGAAAAGGGCTACAGTGCCTCATCCATACGCGCAATAGCCTCCAGTGCAAAGACTTCCGTCGGAAACATATACAAGTACTATCCTGGCAAAGAAAAGCTGTTTCTCGCGGTTGTTATGCCTACGGCAGACGAGTGCATTGACCTTGTTGACAAGACTCTCACCTTCACGGATGAGGCCCTTGCAAAGGAGGCCGTGTACATGGCTGACTACATTGACAGCCACAGAGCGGTATTTCGCGCCCTGTTCTCGGGTCCGAGCGGACACTACGCCGCATTCATGGACAGATATACCGAGTGTGTTGCCAAGAAGCTCCGGGAGTATACATCTGAGCATATTCCCGAAGCCTCCGCTCTGGTAAGCAATCCCACGTTTTTCAACGCACTGGCCGCAGCCTTTGTCGGCGGAATAAGGCCCATAATTGAGCATTTCAGCGGCAAGGATGAAGCTGAAAAGTATTTAAACGAACTATTCAAATTCCTGTTCAGCGACTTTGACAACAGAATCGCCGCGCTCGAAAAGAAATGAGGTCTGAACAAATGACACAGCATATTATGGCTCACCGCGGTGCCTCCGGATATGCACCTGAAAATACTCTCGAGGCCTTTGACCTCGCCGTAAAAATGGGTGCCTACGGTGTCGAACTTGACGCGCAGCTTACACGTGACGGTGAGATCGTGGTTGCCCATGACGAAACAATTGACCGCGTATCCGAAGGAAGCGGCTATATTGCGGATATGACACTGTCCGAACTTAAAAAGCTCCGTTTCAACAAGACGTTCCCCGAATACAAGAACGCAACAATACCTACTTTAAGAGAGGTATTCGAGCTTCTCGGTCCGGCGGGGCTGTATGTCAACGTTGAGCTCAAGAACAGTCTCATTGACTATGAAGGTCTTGAGAGAAAGGTCATTGAGCTTGCATCCTCCATGGGTGTGCTCGACCATGTTCTGTTTTCATCGTTCAATCACTACAGTCTTCTGCGTGTAAAGGAGATAGATTCTTCCCTTTACTGCGGACTTCTGTACGAGGCAACTCCCGTAAGGGCATGGGAATATGCGGCAAGGCTTTGTATGGATGCTCTTCATCCGCAGTTTGCATCGCTTCTTGTCCCCGGAGATCTGTGTGAAAAGGCGCATGAGGCAGGCCTTCAGGTAAACCCCTGGACAGTAAACTCGGAAGATGATCTCAGGGCAGTTATAAAAAAAGGTGCCGACCACATCATATCCAACTATCCCGACAAGGCACTGGAGCTTCTCGCAGAAGCTAAATAACAGGATTAATTCAGCATAAAAAGGCTGCAGCTCATTATGAAGCTGCAGCTTTTTGCTGACAATAAAAGCAGCCCTGCTTCATTTAGATGATGCGGGGCTGCCTTATATTATACTCTGACTATTTTCTTCTTCTGTCGTTTCCGGACTGCCTGTAAAACTCGGCCTTGTCCTTGTACATTTCCTTTTCGGCATCCTTTATAATCGAGTTGACCTCGATTTCCTTCTTCTGCCTGATGCCGATTCCGGCCGCAATGTGGTATCCCGCGGTCTCAACCGCGCTCTTCATCTTTGCAACCAGCTCTTCAGTCTCCTCCCTGGATTTGCCGACGCCCAGTGCAACGAACTCATCGCCGCCTATGCGGTAGGTATTTTCCTTTCCGAAAAGGTTCTGCATGACGGAGGCTACATACTGAAGCATCTTGTCGCCCGCCTCATGGCCTCTTGTGTTGTTCAGCTCATGAAGGCCGTTGACGTCGACATATATGCAGTAGATGGAATCCGTCCTGAGCATATCCGTGTTGTCCAGACGCTGCTGATATGAGTATCTGTTCTTAAGTCCCGTAAGCTGGTCGTTTTCGGCAAGAAATCTTATCTGGTATTCATAATAGAATTTCTTTATTGTATTTCTGTTGGTGTAGGTGCAAAGTGCTATACTTATTATCCCGAAAAGCACGGCATTCGTGATGTCGGAGCTTCTGGTGGCTGGATTCTTGAACAGAATTGTCATCACAATGAACATCACAACCGATACTATTATGAGAAGATACATTCTCCACGGTCTGTCGGTAAACACCTGCGGAACTGCCAGCAGAAGCGCAATGTAAACGGCCGAAATCTCGTTCGTTGACATGACCGTTCCGATTACGATTCCGACACTGAGAAGCATGAACGCAAAGAGATACACATCCGCAGTCATTGCCGCTGGATGCTTGTCTCCTTCGTACTTTGCCAGAATCCATACTATTACGGATACCGCAAGGCCCGGTGCGTATATTGCTCTGTAGGGCGCAAGAGTCTTTACGAATATCGACACGATAAGAAGCGCGGTAAAGGCAATAACGGCAACTGTTGAGAAAATCAGCACGGTTGTGCGGTTGCTCTTCTGGATTTTGTCTCTTATCTGTTTGTATGCGCCTTCCTCAATTCCCCCGCTGAGGATTGTTTCCTTTATTCCATCAAAAGAGTTCATGCCATGTCCCTCCTGATAATGTATTCTTGTTCGGATATATCTTGTGAAAACAGCTGCTGATTGTTTGCTGTCTTCTTATCTCATGAAAGGTATTTTTTCAGCATTTCAAGAAGTTTAGGAATATCTATGGGTTTTGCGAGATGGTCATTCATGCCGGCCTCAAGTGCCTTCTCCCTGTCCTCGGCAAAAGCATTTGCTGTCATGGCAATAATCGGGATGGATGAAACACTGCTTTTCAATGCGCGGATCTGCCTCGTGGCTTCATATCCGTCCATAATCGGCATCTGTATATCCATGAGAACAAGATCGTACTGACCCTCAGATGCGTTTTTCATCTTCTCGACGGCATATGTTCCGTCCTCAGCCGTATCAACTACAAAGCCGGATTCCTCAAGAATCTCCCTGGCGATTTCGCGGTTCATCTCGTTGTCCTCGACAAGAAGCACCTTTCTTCCGTCGAAGCTTATTTCGGCCCGCTCAGGCACGGCTTCAGCCTGTTCCATGCCGCAGCACTTTTCAAGCACACTCATAAGATCTGACGGGAACAGCGGCTTAGAAATGAAGGCGGTGACTCCGGCCTCTCTTGCCTCCTGCTCTATATCCGACCAGTCGTAGGCGCTCAGAATAACTATGGGCACTTCGTCCCCGACGATTCTGCGTATCTGCCTTGCAGTCTCGACACCGTTCATTCCCGGCATCAGCCAGTCTATGATGTAGACCCTGAAAAGGTCTCCCTCGCTCTTGGCAACTTTTGTACGCAGTATAGCATCCTTGCCGGACAGACACCATTCGGCCCTCATGCCTACTTCCTTGAGCATCTTGTAGGCGCTGACAGCCGCATCGCCGTCATCGTCCACCACCATGCCTCTGAGTCCTTCAAGGGCATCTATTCTTTCAATGGACCTCGGGGCATCGGAAAGCTTGAAGGAAAACTCCAGCGTAACCTCCGTACCCTTGTTCTCCTCGGATACAATATCTATTGTGCCGCCCATCATGTCGACAATATTCTTGGTAATGGCCATGCCGAGTCCGGTTCCCTGGATTCCGCTGACGGTGGATGACTTGACTCTGGTGAACGGATCGAAAATGGTTTCCAGAAACTCCTTGCTCATTCCGATTCCGTTGTCCTTGACCTTGAACTCATACTGTCCGTAGCCCGACTCTGTCACGCCCTTTTCCTTTATCCGCAGCGAAACAGTGCCTCCCGGTCTCGTGTACTTTATGGAATTGGACAGAATGTTTAAAAGAACCTGGTTGAGACGCAGCTTGTCACAGACTATATTCTCATCGTTAACATCAATGGTATCTATATAGAATTCTATCTGGTGGCTGCTGATATCTGCCTGAACTATATTGCGAAGAGTATGAATTATCTCGGAGAGATTTTCCTTCTTCTCCTCCAGATTCATTTTTCCGGACTCAATGCGGCTCATATCCAGAACATCATTGATGAGTGAAAGCAGATGGTCTGAAGACTGCCCTATCTTTGTGAGGTAGTCCTGAACAAGTTCCTTGTTGTCAATATGCGAAGCCGCAAGTCCCGTGTAGCCTATGATAGCATTCATCGGGGTGCGGATATCATGAGGCATGTTGTTGAGGAATGTGGTCTTGGCGCGGTTTGAGCTCTGTGCCATCGCATAGGCCTCCTCAAGCTCGCGCTGCTGTTCTTTTTCCTTCCGGACTTCCTCATCCGCGCTTCTGGAGGCAAGAATATAGTTCATCTCGCCGTCGCTGCCGACAGCGCGTGCAAAGCACACGCGGTGGTAATCGGTCTGCCCGTCTTCGTTGAGACGCCGGTACGTTACGGTGTATATTCCGTCTTCCGGAGTCTTTTCCTCTATGGATTTTAAACTTGCTTCCTTCAATACCCTTTCGCGGTCGGACTCGGCAACATATTTTTCCACATAGGCATTCATGAAGTCGTCGTAGTTATTCAGATTGAGTCCGAGCTGAACCGCAGAGTGTATGGTGTTCTTTCCGGCCGAGCTGTAAAGATGCATATGATGGTCCTTATCCACAAGCCACACCGTATGGTAGTCTCTTGCAAGGCCGTTAAGGAGCGCATTCTGCTTCTTTTCGCTTTCAAGGTCGAGTCTCAGCCGGACGCGGCTTTCGGCATATATCATATTCATGGCAATTGCCTGGCCGACGAAGTAGAAGGACGGAAGATCTTCAAATATGATTTCCATCACAGTAGTTGCAATGGTAAATCCGACGTAGATAAGAAAAACTATTGTATCATGCCTGCCGAGTATTCTTGCGTTTGCCAGAATGTAAACGAACAGATATATGATGAATACCATCTGGAACGTGGACAGAAAATCAATCCACGGCCCCGATTCGTAGCACGCATCGACATATGTGAATGTCTTTCCCAGAAATGCCCCGACAATAGCAATCAGGCTTTCGATGATGCCAAGGGCAAGCACGATTTTTGCATGTGTATATTTAACCGGCTTTTTCTCGTTTATGCATGCCGTCACATAGAACATGAATACCGTAATAATCAAGCTTCCCATGGCAAACGACAGCATGTTGCAGACAAATGTCAGCCCTCTCATCGCGAGATTTCCGTCGAAAGCATATGACTCGGCCTCGATAGCAAGCGCGGCAATTGTCAGAACAAGGCAGATGCGGCAAAGCCTGGATTTAAGGTTCTTATTCTTTATATCGTAAAATGCCTCGGCTCCCAGAACTATCAGGAACAGAAGCGAAGTGCACTCCATTATGAGCACCATGTAATCTCCGGACAACGCGCATCCCTCCTCGCATCAGACTTCATTATTTATAAATATTATACCAAAAACAGACGGTTATACTCAAGAGTTTTCTTTTCATTTTTTGCACTCTCGCATATCCGCCATGCTTCTGCGCAATTGACACGTAAAAGTCTGAAACATATAATATTCTTTAGAAAATAAGCACTTCCCGATGCTGATTTGGAGGAGATACATCATGAAGATTTACAGCATTAAAGCCGGTGATGAAATCCATGTTGCCGTTGAGGGTAAAAACGGCCTTGTTGATGCGACAAATGCAGGACTTATCTATACGCTTGAGGAAATAATCAGCGGCAAAGGCATGGACCTTCTCAGGACCATTGCCGGTGAAGAAGATCTCATGCCAGTTGAAAATCCCGTATATGCACCCGTTGCCGGAAAAGATGCCAAGCTTCTTTGCATAGGGCTTAACTATGCTGCCCACGCCGAAGGAATGAAGGATGAAATTGTTGCCACACCTACAATTTTCTCCAAATTCTCAAATGCTCTGGCGGCTTCGGGAAGCGATGTGTTCCTGCCTCCGTGGGAAGAGACCTACGATTATGAGGCCGAGCTTGTCGCAGTCATCGGTAAGAAAACCTGGAATGTAGGCGTGGACCGGGCTATGGACTGCATTTTCGGCTACACCTGCGGAAACGATTTGAGCTGCCGCTCCCCGCAGAAGCGGAGCAGCCAGTGGCTTATTGGAAAGACTATGCCCGGCTTTGCCCCCTGCGGTCCGTGCATAGTGACAAAGGACTCGTTCAATCCCTACGAAAGCGTCAGCATACGCTCGTATGTCAACGGCGAGCTGCGTCAGGACGGGCGTACAAGCGACATGCTGTACGGTGTTGCCGAACTGATAAGCTACGCGAGCCGCTATGTCTGCTTTGAGCCCGGAGACCTCATCTTTACCGGCACACCGAGCGGAGTTGTGATGGAAAAGGTAAGGGATGAACGCGTCTGGCTCAAAGCGGGAGATACCGTGGATGTGGTTATAGACGGAATCGGAACGCTCACGAACCGCTTTGTCGGCGAAAAGTAAGCATATACCGCTTATAACAATCAGCCGTCAGCCCGGTCAGTCATCCGGGATGGCGGCATTATAGTATTTTTGCAGAAAAAATCAAAAAATCCCCTTACGTAAGGTATTGCTCGTAACGCAGCGTCATGTTGTATATTTCATGGCGTAAGGAGGTGAAAGCTGTGTCAAAATACACGACGGGAGAACTTGCAAAGCTCTGCGGTGTCACGGTACGCACGGTTCAGTACTATGATGCCAGAGGAATTCTTATACCCAGTGAGCTGTCCGAAGGCGGAAGACGTCTTTATTCCGATGAAGATCTCAGACTGATGAAAACCATATGCTTCCTCAGGGAAATGAATATCCCCATTGACTCTATTTCTCAGATTCTGGAGGAGGAGCATCCGGAGAAGATAATCTCACTTCTCATTGAGCAGCAGGAGGCAATACTCAGCGATGAGATTTCAGCAAATCAGGACAGGCTGAAAAAGCTCAGGGAACTGAGAGCGGGCCTTAAAAGCAGGGATGAATTCTCTCTCGAATCCATAGCTGACATAGCCGTTATTATGGAAGGCAAGAAAAAAATCAGGAAAATGCGCTGGACGATGGTTCTGACAGGAATCCCTGTCACGGCACTGCAGTGGTTCTCTATCATTCTCTGGATAAGCAGGGGCATATGGTGGCCCTTTATCGTATGGGCTGCAATTGCTGTCCCCTACGGAATACTCATAAGCAGATACTACTTCAAAAACGTAAAGTATATCTGTCCGGAATGCCATGAGGTGTTCACTCCGTCCATGAAGGAAGCATTTTGGGCAAACCATACTCCGCCAACCAGAAAGCTCACATGTCCCGCGTGCGGCCACAAGGGCTTCTGCGTCGAAGTCTGGGGCGGCAGCAACTGAATATTTATAAAAACAAATGCCCGGCCTTGGCCGGGCATTTACTTGCTCTATATGTATTTCGCGAGTGTCTTTTTCAGTATCTTTACGTCAATCGGTTTTGCGATGTGCTCATCCATTCCGGCTTCAAATGCAGCCTTTCTGTCTTCCTCAAAAGCATTTGCCGTCATGGCAATTATCGGGATATGCTTGTCAAGAGGAGGAATCTGCCTTATCTGTCTCGTGGACTCATATCCGTCCATTCTCGGCATCTGTATATCCATAAGCACAAGGTCATAGTCATCTTCGCCAGAAAGCCGGATTTTCTCAACCGCAATGTCTCCGTCTTCCGCCGTGTCAACGACAAAGCCTGCCTCTTCAAGGATTTCCTGGGCAATTTCGCGGTTCATCTCATTATCTTCAACAAGAAGTATCCTTCTTCCTGTAAAGTCGTAATCCTCGGACGCATCTTCTTCGGTCTTTATTTCCTTGCCCACGCACTTTTCAAGAATGCTGTGCAGATCTGACGGGAACAGCGGTTTTGAGATAAATGCCGTAACTCCGGCTTCCCTTGCCTCTTCCTCGATATCCGACCAGTCGTAGGCCGTGAGGATTACTATCGGTGCCTCATCTCCGACAAGACGCCGTATTCTTCTTGTAGTCTCGATTCCGTTCATATCAGGCATGAGCCAGTCAATGATGTATACCTTGAACAAATCGCCGATTTTGAGCGCCTCCTGCGTTCTGACGACAGCCTCCTTGCCGGATGCACACCATTCAGAGCGCAGTCCGCATTCGCGCAGCATCTTTGAAATGCTCATGCAGGCATTCATATCGTCGTCAACGACCAGGCTTCTGAGCCCGTCAAGCTCGACTATTCTCTCCACCTTCTGCTGAGCCTCACCCAGCTTGAATTTGAACGTAACGGCAACCTCGGTTCCTTCGCCTTCTTTGGACACGATATCGATAGTGCCGCCCATCATATCTACGATGTTCTTCGTGATGGCCATGCCGAGGCCTGTTCCCTGGATTCCGCTTACCGTTGATGACTGCACTCTGGTAAACGGATCAAAGATAGTTTTGAGGAACTCCTCGCTCATTCCCATGCCGTTGTCCTTGACGCGGAACTCGTATTCGCCGTATCCGCTTGAGGAAACGGCTTTTTGTATAATGCGAAGTGAAATAGTGCCGCCCGGCTGGGTATACTTGATGGCATTGGAAAGCACGTTAAGAAGCACCTGGTTCAGTCTCAGCTTATCGCAGATTATCTCCTCATTCAAAACATCGGCCGTATCCATGAAGAAGTCAAGTTCCTTGGCTTTAATGTCGGTCTGAACAATATTTCTGAGTGTATGCATGATTTCCGAAAGGTTCTCGGGCTTTTCGTCTATATTCATCTTGCCGGACTCGATTCGGCTCATATCCAGAACGTCGTTGATAAGCGAAAGCAGATGGTCAGAGGACTGTCCGATCTTCTTCAGATAATCCTGCAGAAGCTCCTTATTGTCTATATGTGAAGCCGCAAGTCCCGTGTAGCCTATGATAGCATTCATAGGAGTACGGATATCATGGGACATGTTGTTGAGGAAGGTTGTCTTTGCGCGGTTTGCGCTCTGAGCCATGACGAGAGCCTGCTTGATGGCCTCCTCCTGAGCCTTTTCATTTCTTACGCGTTCATTAACATCCTGGAAGCCGACGGCGACCATTGAAACCGGGCTGTCGGGATCGCCCTCTTTTCCCGCAACATAGTCCTGATACCTGTATTCCCCGTCAACAAGTACGCGGTAGGTAAATCTGAAGCGTTTGGAATGTGCCAGCTTTTCACGGATATAGCCGTAGTCAAATATCTTTTTAAACTGCTCTCTGTCATCGGGGTGGACCGCTGTCTCGCAGTACTTTATCAGCGCATCATGAAGCGTGTACTTCTCAATAAGTCCCGCGGTGAACTCGCGTTTTTTAGGTGTTGAGACGACTTTGCTTTCTCCCGTATCGAGATTGAGCGCAAATATACTTATATAGTCCTCCGAAAGGATGCTCACGAGAGTGTTGTTGCGCTTCATTTCCTCCGTCATAGCAAGCTGCTCACGGATTTCGGCGTCCTTTACGCCGAATCCCATAACAACCTCGTCATCATCCGTGGTTTTAACGACCTTCATCTCGGTGTACTCGCCGTCATTGTTGATGTAGTACTTCACGAATGAGGATACGCCGCTGAGATGTTCGCGGATGTAGTCCACGGAGAACACCCTGCGCATCTCTTCCTTTTCGCCTTCACTTACGGCAGTGTCAACATAAGCGTTGTAGGATTTGACATAGTCGGATTTTCTGAATGTATCTCCGAACATGGTGTTCATGCGTCCGCTCAGCTTGGCGACATAAACGCTTGAATCCGAAAGATTGACTACGTATACAGAGGAGTATTCCTCCGCAAGCGCATTGACTATCTTATTGTACTGGTCAAGCTGCTCACGAAGGCTGAGCTCGCTCTCCAGCTGTCTGTTCTTGTTTCTTGCCTCATATCTTGAAAGCGCCATGGAGAAGACTATGGTGAAGTCCATCAGCGTATCTCTTTCAAGCTGCGTAAAGTCGTGGTAATTGACCACATAGTGAATCGCTATATAGCCGCCGACCTCGCCGTTGACATAGACAATCCTTGTCAGTGACGATTTAATCGGACACTTGCTGAATGTGGGAATGCCCTCGAAGCCCTTGGCGCAGTCGGACATCTCTGTCACGCCGTTTCTGTACATGTGGTGGAAGGGATCGAGATGCTGGCACTGCAGACAGTACTCCATCGGTACAGCCCATGTCTTTTCAATTGCGGGTGAATTGATCATAACCTTGACTTCCGTCAGGTCTCTGTAAATTATCTGGTCGCAGCCGAGCATTACGCGAAGCCTGTCCGCGAAGGCACGCAGGAATTCAATCGGGTCGCCTTCGTTATCCGCAAAATACGCCAGCACGTCTGCACGGAACTCGGAATGTTTCAGTTCCTCGGTAGTATCGTCAAGTTCCTGATTCTTTTTAAGAATTTCCATTTCCATTTCACGCCGGACCAGGGTGTCGACATCCAGCATTCCGAATATTACAAGGTCCGGATTGTTGGGAACATGGGCGAACTTGAAGCGGTAATACTCCTCTTTTCCTGTAAAAGGTTCAAGCGTTCTGCACTCAAATTTGTATACTTCTCCCCTGTCAAGTGCGGCGCTGACCTTGTCAAGGCTGCATTCGTCCATGAAATATTTCCAGTCATCCGGGTGGATACACATCCTGAAGAATGCATCCATCCTCAGATTTGCCGGAAGCGAGTCGTCAATCATGGAAAAAATGCGGTTGAATTTATCTGTTGCGCGGTATCTGGTCACCGTACGTAAATACGGGTTTACGCAGGCGATATAGTCAAAGTCCTCCGCCATGGATGAGATAATGGCGGTAGTTTCTTCAGCTCTTGTTTTGTCATCTACATCCATAAACCCGACTGCAGCGTGGTTCATGTCCTCGCCGCGAAGCACATAAAGTCTGCAGAATCTTTCATGGCCCATGTATGTGTCACGGAACACGGTATGGAAACTGTCTTCCCTTTCAATCTGTTCTCTGAGCGATTCAAGGCTGCAGATAACACTAAATTTGGGTTTGTCTTCGGGGTTAATACCCTCATCTGCATACTTGTTCGCGATTTCGGTCCAGCTGGTCTGTTTGCCGTAATTCTCATGCAGATACTCTCTCTGTCTGAGTGTTAAGAAGCTGTCATCCTCAAGATTGACATAGTATGCAGACTCAAAAGTATCCAGGAAGGTATCCGCGAAGAATCTGTTCTTTGCAGATTCTACCAATTCCCTTGACCTTTTCTCGGCAAGGTTTCTGATAATATCGCTGGATAATATGCTTGCAACGGTTTTAAGCACGGTGAGATTGTCCACGTGCTTACGGGGATTGTCCACACCTATAAAACCGGTAATCTCCGAATCCAGATACAGAGGCACTACACTGAGGCTCTTGATTCCCTGAGGCTCGAGTAGTTCAAACATCGGGGTATCCTTATCCAGAGACGAGAAGCAGAAAGCGCCGTTTTCCTCGAATTCACGGAACCATGCCTCGCTGCCCTCGAAGGATATATTCTGAAGATTCTCTATCTCCGGACTGATGCCTTCCCGGCACCATTCATAGGTGTTGTTCAGACCGGCTCTGTCTTGTGTCATTTCAAAGACATATGCCCTGTCCGCATCGTAATACTGCGCTACGGTTTGAAGCATTGCATTGACGTCACTGGCTGATTCGCTCAGGCTCGACAGCAAAGTAGCAATGGTATCGTACGATGATGTGCTGGTGCTTCCCTTCATGTAGTGTTTTATGCCGGAAAGATGTCTGTTATTATCAGGTTTTTTCGGATTAATACTCATGTTTAGCCTCGTATATTTCAAGGGTTCAGATATATCTGATATAAGGGGAAGCATAGTGAATCTACACTATCCCTAATTTAGAATATTATCATAAAAAAAGCAGAAAAACAAACAATTATGTTATTATCGTCCGGCATAAAGGCTCAAAAAACAAGGCCCGGAAAGCCACATCTTCGCAGTTTCCGGTCTTGTATTATTCACATGGTCTGTCATCGTTTTTTACATAATGGTTCTGATCTGTTCAAAAAGCTCTTTATACGCACTCCCGTCCCTGTAGAATACGGGAGGTGTACCGAGCGGTGCCCTTACTGTTGCCTCGCATTTTCCTTCGTACACCTCTCCTGTAAACATATGTACCCAACTGCCTTCGGGGAATGAGACCTTTCTGGATTTTCTTCCCTTTTCAACAACCGGGGCGCAAAGCACATCGTGGCCGAGCATATATTCAAAAAGGTCACGGGAGTAGTATCTGTCATCTGATGGGTCATAAAAGAAGAGCGGCCTCTGAACGGGTATCCCCTTTTCCTCGTTCTCCTTCATGAGCTGTTCCATGTACGGGGCAAGCGCGCTGTGCACCTTTGACCACCTTGCGGCGCAGGAAATAATCGCATCATCCGAATACATCTGTATATTGCTGTCTGGTCTGTTTCCCTCATGTGTTCTCATAACGGGCGTGAAGCACGAATACTCAAGCCATCTCATCATGAGCTCCCTGGTTCTTTTAAGTGTAAACAGAGTTGTATAGCCTCCGCAGTCGCAGCTGTGAAGTCCGAAGCCAGACATGCCCAGTGACAGCGCTGCCGTAATGACCGAGGGCAGGCCGTCGTCCTTCGAAAAGTCCACGCACTGGTCTCCCGCCCAGGTAAGCGTGGAGTACTGCCCGCAGTGTGCACTGCCCGACCTCATGAAAAAGACCGCCTCTCGTGAAAGTCCGCTTTCATCGACCGCTTCACGGTTGCATTTTGCCCAGAGCAGAGGCCATTTGTTGTGCAGCTCCCGCCCGGTGCCCTGTGCGCATACGGCATCGTACGGAAGGTACTCTCCGAAGTCTGCCATCCAGCCACGGAAGCCAAGAGCGATAAGGTTCTGTTTTATTACATTCTTGTACCATTCAAACGCCCTGTCACAGGTAAGGTCAACGACGGCACAGTTAAACTCGCCGAAGTCGAAGAGATAGTTGTCCCCTTCGCTGTTTTTTACAAAGAAGTCCTTTTCCGCGGCCTCTTTGTACAGCACTCCGCCTTCAACAAGGTAAGGGTTTATATAACCCATCCAGCGCGTAGCTTTGTCCTCATTTATTATTTCGTCAAGACGGGGATACATTTCACGGTTCCATCTCCAGTCCCACTGAAGGCGTTTTCCGAACGATGTTATTCTCTTGCCCTCCCAGTCCTGTATCCAGACCGCGGGTATTTCTATCCCGCCGCGGCGGCATTTATCCAGACATTCGGTGACGGTATCCGTTCCGCCCTGCACGCCGAGCCAGATTCCTCTCACTGCCCATGACGGAAGAGCCTTCTGCCTGCCGAGAAGTCCGGTAAGAGCGAAAAGGAGTTCTTCATAGTTTTTCCCCTCGCCAAATATCAGTGTGAAGGATGATGACCACAGTTCAATCTCGTGGTAGTCACTGCCGGTAAAGTCAAGGACGCTGTACTCGTAGTTATCCAAATGCGCAAAGTACATATTCGAGGACACAAATGTCGGCTGAGGGAAAAATGTCGTATGGTAGTCTCCTCCGGCACCTTCTGCCGCATCCGCAAGACGTGTTATAAGCGTATGCTTGTTCCGCCCGACTCCCTGCTCGCGCGTCCAGACGGGGAATTTCCGTCCTCTTAAATCAAGGCACGAAAACTGCTCTCCGCCGCCTGTCACATGCTCATGCTCATCCGCCTTTATGCGTATCCACGTACGGTTTACGGATGGATCAGAGGATTTTCCGCGCACATACACAAGGCCGTCTTTTTCCTCGAAAGTCAGAACATAATCGTCTGCTGCCTTCCGGCGGCCGCTTACCTTTTCCCTTATGTCGAAGTTTCCGCGGTACATGTTTACCGTTTCATTTCCGTGTCCCGTGAATACCTCGATTTTGTCCGCAATTTCAGATATCATCTACCGGTATTATTAACCTGTCAGCCCTTCCCGAGAAGAAGATTTTCAAGGCAGGCAAGTGTCTTTGCGTGTCTCCCCTTTATTACAGCGAAGTGCGGCTCAAATCCGTCCCTGACGCTGTCTTCAACTATAAGGCGTGCATTTTCGTCCGTTTCGACAACAATTGAGGTTCCTGTAAACTGCTTGGGTTTATCCAGAGCCTTTCCCTCCCTGACAAAGAATCTGAAGCTTCCGTCCGGAAGTCTTCCTATTCTGAATATGGTCGCATCTTCAAAAGCCTCGCATCCGAAGTCCATAGCAGGCCCGATCTTCCTGTTCGGATGTACGCCGGTATTGGCTCCGGTATCCTTTCTTGCAAGCGAGCATGCTGCCGCACCGCAGTGCCAGAAGGTTATCGTGTTCTCGTTCTCGTCAAGCGAAACGGGATCTCCGAAAAACACGGGGCTGCGCGAAAGCTTCATTCCTATCCACATTGAAAGAGCTCCGTAGGCATCAGATTCACAGGCTGAGGCAATGCCGTCATCATTGAGCATGGAAAGCACGGTGCACACAGGTGTGCCGTAGGATGTGAAAAAGTCCGGCCAGCAGCGTGAGGCAAGCGCTCCTATTCCATTGCTCTTTATAAAGTCCGTGTATGCCCTGTAGAGCTTTGCATGGGCTTTTTTGTTCTCGTCGGGAGTCTTGTCAAAATTGGTGCAGCACTCAGCGGTCTTTTCAAGAAAAGCCTCGCACTCATCATCTGTATACGACTTTGCCATGTCTATTATTTCTCTTGCCTCAACACATACAAGCTCTGCGCCGAATGTGCGCATCATCTCGGCATCAAGTGCACGCCCGAATCCGAAGCCCTGCGGAGTATGACCTACTGCCGCAATTTTCAGCGACTTCATCTCAAACATCACCTCGGCTGCACGGCAGGCGGAGCGAATGTCCTCTTCGGTCTGCTTTTCATCGGGAGCGCCGAACACATATTCAAAGTTTGCGTGATTGAAAGCATGAAGTGTGTTGGCTGCCGAGTACGCGCCGGTCAGCGAATTCAGGCGCAGCCTTCCGCCGTCAATAACGGGCTCGCGAAGCGTCCACAAAAGCAGCGGGCATGAATTGTAGCGTCTCAGCACCTCCGACATGTAGGCGGCATTGGCAAAGGTCAGATTCTGAAACACTATGAAATCCGGCCGTACTTCGTCAAGGAAGTTTCCGAGAGCATCTGACGTCAGAAGCTTGCTGTCGGGGAATACGAATCTTCCGTCAATTCTCCTGAGCATCTCCTTGGATTTTTCAAACTGGTCATCCGCACTTTCCATATGGAAGGTGCCGACTCCGGCAGGCAGATATACGGGTGTGAACTGTCTCATTTTCTTCTCCTGACTCCTATCGCAATAATTAATTAATACTTTTAATTATTATATTATCCCTGGGCAATAATACTGTCAATATGATTGTTGACAAAGCTACAGACTGGTAATAAACTTTAATTACTTAATAGGATTAATCAATTACGGAGGCAATATACATTGAGTTACGATTTAAAGGAAAAATGCAGGGATGTGCGATGCAATATTCTTACGTGCATAGGCCACCTCGGCGTGGGACACATCGGCGGCTGTCTGTCTCTTGCGGAGCTGCTTACGGTTTTGTATTTTGAGGCTATGAACATCGACCCCGAAAACCCGAAAATGGAGGGTCGCGACCGGCTTGTCTGTTCGAAGGGTCACGCAGGTCCCGCAGTGTATGCTGCACTTGCCGAAAGAGGATTCTTCCCGAAGGAGGAGCTTCTCACGCTGAATCAGGGAGGCACTCATCTTCCAAGCCACTGTGATATGAATCTGACTTTGGGAATAGATATGACAACGGGATCTCTCGGCCAGGGCTTTTCCTGCGCGATGGGTGTCGCGCTCGGTTCAAAGCTTGAGGGAGACGGCGCTACAATCTATACGATAATCGGCGACGGCGAGTCGCAGGAGGGACAGATCTGGGAAGCCGCGCTCTTTGCCTCAGCCAAGGAGCTTGACAATCTTATCGGATTTACCGACTACAACAAGCTTCAGATTGACGATGAGGTCTCAAAGGTAAACGGCATTGCTCCCCTTGCGGATAAATGGAAGGCGTTCGGCTGGAACGTCATTGAAGTTGAAAACGGAAATGATATTGATCAGGTATCTTCCGCCGTCACACGTGCCAAGGCGCTCAGAGGCTCGCTCAAGCCGACCATGGTGATTCTCAACACCGTAAAGGGCTGCGGCGTTCAGTGGATTGCAGACCTCGGTGCCGGCAACCACAACTGCAAGCTCACCGAAGAGCAGGCAAAGGAAGCCATTGAGGAAGTCAGGAGGGGCTGAGATATGGAAATGAGAGCAATCTATGCTGAGGTTATGTCCTCTCTTATGGAAAAGGACAGGCATGTAGTCATACTCGATGCGGACCTTGCCAAGGCAAGCGGCACGAGAAATCTCTACGAAAAATTCCCGAAGCAGATGTTTGACTGCGGAGTGCAGGAGGCAAACATGGCATCTACGGCAGCAGGTCTTTCAAGCTACGGATTCAAGCCCTGGATTGAGACCTTTACTCCGTTTGCAAGCCGCAGGATCTGCGACCAGGTAATGATTTCAATTGCCTATGCCGGGCAGAACGTCAAGATAGTCGGCACCGACCCCGGAATCTCCGCAGAGCTCAACGGCGGGACACATATGGGTATTGCCGATGTAGGTGTACTTAGATCAATACCAACGATGGTTATATTTGAGCCGGTCGACGGTGTTCAGCTCAGAAAGGCGCTTCCCGTCATCAACGACTATGAAGGCGTTGTATACATCCGTCTTTACCGCAAGGAACTTCCGGACATTTTTGATGAAAGCTATGAGTTTGACCTTTTCAGGGCAGACAAGCTTAAAGATGGTCACGATGTTACAATCCTCGCCACAGGATTTCAGGTGAAAGATGCCCTGGATGCTGCAGATGTGCTTGAAAGCGAAGGAATAGATGCCGAAGTCATAAACGTCCACACAATAAAGCCGATTGATGCCGATACCATCATCGCATCCGCCACAAAGACCGGAGCCGTCGTAACGGTTGAAAACCACAATGTAATCGGAGGGCTCTACAGTGCTGCGCTTGAGGCCCTTGCCCTGAACCCTGTACCCGTCATGGGCGTAGGCTTTCAGGACAGATTCGGCGAAGTCGGAAAGATTCCATATCTTAAAGATGTAATGGGCATGAACATTCAGGACATAGTAAGCACCGCTAAAAAAGTTATTGAATATAAAAAATAAGGAGAAACGGATATGGACTATATCCCTGCCAAAAAGCTCGGTTTCGGGCTTATGAGACTTCCCCTGACCAACAGCGATGATTCCAGAAGCATTGACATGGATGCCGTGAAGGAAATGGTTGACCTCTTTATCAAGCGCGGATTTACGTATTTTGACACCGCATGGATGTACTGCGGAGGAAAAAGCGAGGAATGCGCAAAGGAGGCAATCGTTTCAAGGTATCCGAGAGATGCCTTTACCCTTGCAACAAAGCTCCCTTCATACAAAATCAAATCCTTCGATGACCGCGAAACTATCTTCTCAACACAGCTTGAGCGTACGGGAGCCGGCTACTTCGACTACTATCTTCTTCACGACGTAAACTCGGAGTCAATCGGGATTTTCGAGGAGTTTTCCTGCTTTGACTTTATCCGGCAGAAGAAGGAAGATGGTCTCATAAGGCACATCGGCCTTTCATATCATGACGGTCCCGAGCTTCTGGACGAGATATTAAGCAAACACAGCGAAATTGAGTTTGTGCAGATACAGCTCAACTATCTCGACTGGGACAGCCTCGGTGTTCAGAGCCGCAAATGCTACGACGTAATCACCAGGCACGGGAAAAACGTGATTGTAATGGAGCCTGTCAAGGGCGGAACGCTTGTGAGCATTCCTGAAAGTGCCGAGAAGCTGTTCAAAGACTACAAAAGCGATGCATCTGTCGCATCCTGGGCGATCCGCTTTGCGGCATCGCAGGAAAACGTTATGGTCGTGCTCTCGGGCATGAGCAATATGGCTCAGTTGGATGACAACACCACCTATATGGATAACTTCGTTCCTCTTGACAGCGGTGAAATGGAAATCATCTCAAAAGTCACGGAAATAATAAATTCCGGCATAGCAATTCCCTGCACGGGATGCAGCTACTGTACGGTAAACTGCCCCATGAACATAGCAATACCGCAGTACTTTTCACTATATAATGCCAACAAGCAGGAAGCAAAGTTCAAGGCATTCACCTCCCAGGCTTCTTACTACCGGCATCTCACGACCAGATTCGGCAAGGCCGGGGACTGCATTAAATGCGGTGAGTGTGAAAAGATGTGCCCGCAGCATCTTGAGATAAGAAATCATCTTGAGGATGTGGCAAAACTATTCGAAAAATAACATTCAAGGAGAATTAGCGATATGAAAATAGCAATAGGAAGCGACAAGTCAGGCTTTGCCGTAAAGGAGGCCGTAAAAGAATATCTGACTGAGGCTGGTATTGAATTTGATGACCTCGGCACAACGAATCTCAACGATGTCCACCCATACTACCGCGTGGCATCGGAGGTTGCCCCGCTCGTACAAAACGGCGAATATGAAAAAGCAGTCCTCATCTGCGGCACAGGTGCCGGAATGAGCGTCGTATCAAACAAGTTCAAAGGCATATACGCGGTTGCCTGCGAGGGCGTGTACGCCGCGAAGATGGCCCGTGCCATAAACAATGCGAATATCCTCTGCATGGGCGGATGGATTGTCGGCCCGGAAATGGCTATTGAGATGGTCAAGACCTTCCTTGCCACCGAGTGGTGTCAGGATCTCGAGGGCTGGAGAAAGGAAAACATGCACAAGTTTGCCCGTCAGGTCGAAGCCATAGAGGATTCCATTTATGATAAGTAACTTCATCTATTCCCAGCCGGTAAAGATATATTTCGGTGAAGGCGAATTTACAAAGCTAGAAACCATACTTGAAAACGCCGGTGTAAAAAAAGCCGTCATCGCATGCGGCAGCCACTTTGCCCCGGAAGCTGGAAAACTTGTATCGGAGATTCCCTGCATCTGCGGCGCCTACTGCGCCGTCGAGCAGAACCCCCAGCTTTCCGGCATAGTTGAAACCGTAACTCTGGCAAGAGAGTACGGCGCTGACGCGGTTATAGGCATCGGCGGCGGAAGCTCAATCGATACGGCAAAGTTTGCCGCGGCCATAGCGCTCGGAGATTGTGAGGCTATGGAATACTATCACGGTGAGAAGCCGTTTCCCGATAAAAGGCTGAAGATTATAGCCGTCCCGACAACCGCCGGAACAGGCAGCGAGGTCACGCAGGTTTCCGTTGTAAGCAACGGTAAGGAAAAGCGCACAATCAACAATCCTGCCTTCATGCCGGAAATTGCCATTGTTGACCCCTGTCTTTCCTCATCGGTTCCTCCGAGAACCACGATGAATACAGGCCTTGATGCCATGGCTCATGCCCTTGAGGGCTACTGGAGCATTAATCATCAGCCTATTTCCGACCTGATGGCAATCGAGGCTGTAAAAATCATACTCCAGAATCTCGAGAAGGCTTACCTTGACGGAGGCAACATGGAGGCGAGAAAGAACATGGCATATGCCTCACTTCTCGGCGGACTGTCATTTGCTCTGCCGAAGACAGCCGCGAGCCATGCGTGCTCATATCCGCTATCTGAAGATTATCATCTGCCTCACGGCGAGGCCTGCGCTTTCACTCTTGACTCCTTTGTCAGGATTAATGCTGATGAGCGTCTTGAGTATCTGGCCAGATGCGCGGGTCTTTCCGGCACGGATGAGCTTGCTGAAAGAATACACGCTCTTAAAAAGCTCGCAGGGCTTAAAATGACTCTTGAGGACCTCGGGGATGTCGACCTTAATAAGCTGTGCCGCGACTGTGCCTCGCACGGACTTATGAAGAACAATCCCATGCAGCTCTCGGAAAACAGCCTGAGGGAAATGTTCATTGCCCTATCAAAGTAAACCCAACTAATCAAAGGAGGAAGCAAATGCAGTACGAAGGCGACAACATGGCAGGATTAAAGCGCTCAAACCGCAGCATGGTGCTCGGAATTCTTCACGAGCAGGGCTCGATGTCCAGAAAACGCATAGCGCAGCAGCTCAAGCTTACTCCCGCGGCCATAACCAAGATTGTCGGTGAGATGATTGACGAGGGACTGATTGTCGAGGGCAGGGCTCTCAGTTCGTCCGGAGCCGGACGCCGTGAAATTGAAGTGTCAATAAATCCAAGGCGCTACTGCGCACTCGGTCTTCTGATTAACCTTAAACAGGCTATCGTTTCATCCACCTGGCTCGACGGAACCGTAATATTTTCTGAAGAAATCGCAATTGAACCCGCCGCCGAAAGCGACAGTACCGTATCCATGCTATGCCGCCGTCTTTTGGAGCTTGCAGACACATACATAGCGGACCGTGAAACCATACTTGGTGTCGGCATAGCTGTGAGAGGCATTACCTCTCCGGACGAAAGACGCGTTGTCAACAGCTTCGGTGCACTGGATAAAACTGACTATCCTCTTTGCAACATGGTTGAGCACTTCACGTCATTACCATCTGTTATGTCGAATAATGTGAGGTCGCTGTTTTCCGCACACACTTTCCTTTCGCATAATAAAAGCGTCAGTTCAAGCTTCTTTTTAAGATGCGAATACGGAATAGGTGCCGCGATGTCCATTAACGGGCAGATCTGGAAAGGGAGCTCACAGCAGTGTGCGGAAATCGGTCATATTCCGGTGGTCAGAAGCGGCGGAAAGCTTTGTTCATGCGGAAAAAGAGGCTGTCTTGAAACCATTTCATCCCCGTCCGCTATTATAGAGGACACCGTAGATCTGTTTATAAGCCGCGGTTCATACAGCGGAAACACCCTATCGCTTGATGATATTATTTCTCTGGCAAAGGGCGGAGACGGTCAGGTTGCTCAAATCGTTGACAGCGCACTATCCGCACTATCTCAGGCACTTAAAGGCGTAATATACACAATTGATCCTGATGAGATTGTTCTCTACGGGCGAATGTTTGACAACGAATACATCATGGCAAGGCTTTTAAGCGAGATGCATATTGGTGTTGATGAGAATCACGCAAAATCCATAAAGAAAAGCGAATTCAACCTCACTCTGGAGGATAAGGCTGCCAGTCTTACCATGGTTGATTACTTCTTCTCAAAAGGTGGTCTGATGTAACAGACGCACCTGAAAAGCGTAAAACAGCGCTATATCAGTAAAGATATAGCGCTGTTATATTTATACTCTCAAATGGTTATATGTATTTTGCCAGTGTTTCCTTCAGTTTCTGGATATCAATCGGTTTGGCTACATGGTCATCCATTCCGGCCTCCAGAGACTTCTGCTTATCCTCCTGAAAAGCATTGGCGCTAAGGGCAATTATTGGCATATGAGTGTCCTGTGGATCAGGCAGTGCCCGGATTGCCTTGGCTGCATCATAGCCGTTCATTCTCGGCATCTGGATATCCATAAGAACAGCATCGTAAAACTCGGAATTGCCTTCCTCTACAGATTTTCTGACCATTTCAACAGCAATGTCTCCATCTTCCGCTGTATAAACTTCAACACCCTCGTCCGTCAAAATTTCCGACGCAATCTCCCGGTTCATCTCGTTATCCTCGACAAGCAGAATTCTCTTCCCCTTCAGGGATATCTGCTGCGGTTTTCTTGTGCCTTCCATCTCCGGTTCGGCATCGGGATTCCATTTCATGGGAATCGATACCGTCATTGTGGTTCCTTCTCCGGGCTTGGATTTGATGTCAATGCCTGCTTCCATCAGATCCAGCAACTTTTTGACAATCGACATTCCGAGTCCTGTGCCCTGAATCTGGCTCACAGTAGATGTCTTCTCGCGTGAAAACTCATCAAATATCTGTCCAAGAAATTCCTCAGACATACCGATGCCTGTATCCTTGATTGTGGAAACGTACAGTCCGTACCCTTCCTTTTCGCAGGGCTGTTCCTCCAGATAGTAATCTATCCGTCCTCCCTCGGGAGTATACTTTACGGCATTGCCTACTATATTCGTAATAATCTGGTTTACACGCGATGAATCGGTCAAAACATCCCTGTGAATGATTTCGCCTATATGAAGATTGAATTCTATGTCCTTGCTGCCGCAGTCAGCAGCAATCATGGTTTCCACGGCTTTCGCTTTTTCGATTACATCAGTCGGGTCTTCCGAAAGAGTGATTTTACCGGATTCAATTCTGGACATCTCAAGTACCTGATTGACCAGCTGTAAAAGCTGCTTTCCGGAAACTTCAATTTTATCCAGGCATTCTTTTACCTGTTTGTTTTCAGAATACTTCTTAGCCATCAAGAATTCTTTCACTTATATATTACCACACCAAATAATGCGGAAAAATAATTATTGTAAAATAACGACTCATTTTCGTACGAAAATGAGTCGTTATTTTTGGCACATATGCTAGCCTTTTCTGTGCTCAGTATGCGAATCTTTATTCTTTATAAGGTTTCCAAACATAACCTGCACTTGTCTTCTGGTAACCATTCGCAGCATTTGAGATTCCTTTTCTATATACATCTAATAGATTCGCTGCAGCATAGGCAGATTCATAAGACGAAATAAACTTGCCGTTCTTTGTATACCGGTAAACTGTTTTTCTATTATTTGGCTTATCTGTTCCATTCATTTTTCTTTTTTCCATACTTTTTTACTTCTTTCCGAATGACCACATTTTTTGCATACTATGGAATTATTGCCTACCCTGTGATTCGGATTATCATATTATTACTCTCTAAAGGGTAATCTACGGCTAATTAACAGCAAAAATCCCTAAACCATTAATGATTTAGGGATTTTTATACTACGCAGTAGGAGAGATTTGAACTCTCGCGCGCTTTTGACACGCCTACTCCCTTAGCAGGGGAGCCCCTTCGGCCTCTTGGGTACTACTGCAGACCGAAATGCTTGAATAATATACCATATGAGCACTTGCAAGTCAAGGATTTAAACCAGTTGCAGATGCTAATTATCTAAACACGTATTTTTCCAGTCTTTTCATTGCCTCAACAGCTCTGGAATGGGGAAGCGCAAAATTCATTCTTATGCTGTCAGGCCACTTGAAATCTTCTCCGTTCTGCCAGATAATGCCGCACTTTATTCCTCTTTCAAGGAGTTCGTTTATCGTCAGTCCGTGCCCGGCAAGCCACTTTGAGCAGTCAAGATAAAGCACATATGTCCCCTGTGTGCGCATTGCCTCAACTCCGGGGAACCTGTCGCGGATAAAGTCCACCGCATACCCTATATTGCCGTCAATAACCTTAATCATCTCATCCGTCCAGGCCATGCCCTCCTTTGAGTATCCTCCGATGAGAGCATGCATGGATAGGACATTCTGCTCGTTGTAGTGCCCCATAAGTCCCTGCTTTTCAAGGCGTGCGCGAAGGTATTCGTTGTATACGATGTGGTATGAACCGACAAGTCCCGCAATTGAGAATGTCTTTGACGGTGAGTAAAATGCGATGGTTCTCATCTTGGCGTCTTCGCTGACAGACTGTGTGGGGATATGGGTGTTGCCCGGCATTATTATATCTGACCATATTTCATCGGAGATGACAAGGCAGTTGTTGGCTTTATATACCTCCATTGCCTTTTCTATTTCCCATCTCTCCCAAACTCTTCCTGCGGGATTCTGAGGTGAGCAGAATATGGCCGTATGAATGTTGTTCTCCTTGATTTTTCTGTCCATGTCCTCGAAGTCCATGCGCCAGATGCCGTTTTCGTCCTTGACGAGGTTAGTGTGAACTATGGGACGTCCCATATTTTCAAGCGTGGACGTAAATCCGACATAAGTCGGGTTATGAACAAGTATTCTATCTCCGGGCGCGGTAAATGCGGCAAGAGCCGATGCAACGCCTCCGAGTACACCATTCTCGTAGCCGATGCACTCACGCGTAATATCACTGACGCCCTTTCTTTCCCTGTGCCAGTTGATGATAGCATCAAAATACTCATCGCTCTCGGCGAAATAGCCGTAGTTCGGCATCTCCATACGCTTGAGGATCGCATTTTGTACGCAGGGTGCTACCGGAAAGCTCATGTCTGCAATCCACATGGGGATTGTGTCAAAACCTTCTTCAACCGTATAGCCATCAAAAGGGATTTTGTCAGCGGCAAGGCAGTCGCGTCCGTGCCGGTCAAGTATTGTCTCAAAATCAAAAGAACTCATTTTATCTTCACTTTCCAACGCAGAATCTTTCAAAGATTCTGTTTGTTACATCTTCTCTTACTGATCTGCCGTTGAGCTCGCCTATTGCTTCCATTGCTCCTTCGAGCTCTGTCAGTACTATGTCTGGAGTCTTCTCCATTGCATCAATGGCGGCATTTATATAATCAAGAGCGCTTTCGGCGGCTCTGACCTGACGTATGTTTGTGAGTATCTCGCCTGAAGGTGCATCAAGTGCCGGGAACATGCGGCAGATTTCGTCTTCAAGCCTGTCCATGCCCTCTCCCGTTACTGCGGATATGTTTATCTCCCCGCCTTTAAATCCCGGCAGGTCACACTTGTTGTAAACGTTGAGATAGTCTCCCTCAAGAGGTGCCTCATCCGAGGTCCCGTCTATTACATTTATTACAAGGGAGGCATTTTCTATTGCCTTCTCGCTTCTCTCAACGCCGAGCTTCTCTATCTCGTCCGGTGTGTTTCTGATTCCCGCCGTGTCTATCAGACGGAGCGTTACGCCCTTTAGTCTGACTTTTTCCTCGATTGTGTCTCTGGTTGTGCCCGGAACGGATGTGACGATTGCGCGGTCATAGCCCAGAAGGGCATTCAGCAGTGAGCTTTTTCCCGCATTTGGTCTTCCGACTATCGCAGTCGGTATTCCCGAGGAAAGAGTTCTTCCGCGCTCAAAGCTTGCCGTTAGTTTTTCGAGAGTGGCTTTATACTCTTCGAGCTTCTCAAGATAGTCCTTCATTTCAAAGGGCTCTATGTCCTCATCGGGATAGTCAAGCACCGCGTGATAATGAGAGGAAATATCCGCAAGGCCGTCATATATTGCGTTAATTTTTTTGGAAACCGTGCCGGAGAGCTGGTTTGCTGCATTTACAGCCGCCTCTCTGGTCTCGGCATCAATGAGATCTACTATTGCCTCGGCTCCGACCAGGTCCACCTTCCCGTTAAGAAAAGCCCTTTTTGTAAACTCGCCGGGTTTAGCCTGACGCACGCCGAGCTTTGACAGCTCATCCATTATTTCGCGCATTACGACAGGTGAGCCGTGAGACTGTATTTCGGCATAATTCTCTCCTGTAAAGGAATTGCCTTTTGTGCAGTACATTACCATGCACATATCTAAAAGCTCGCCCTCGGACGACTTTAGTTTCCCGTAGGCGAGCTTTTTTTCTTCATCCGGCATATCCGAAAAGAGCTTTGAGACTGCGCTTATCGCATCATCTCCCGAGACTCTTATTATGCCTATTGCAGATAATGAACCGCCTGTTGCTATGGCAGCAATGGTGTCCATTATTGTTCCTTACCCTCTTTTATGTAATATCCAAGTGACAGAAGGCTGTCAGAGAAATGCAGGTTTTCAACAAGAATCGGGCTGCCCGGCTCTGTGAGTTCAACATTTGTGAAGTTCCAGATAGCATTGATTCCGTTTGATGTCAGAATCTTGGTAACGGGAGAAGCGGCTTCTTTCGGAACAGTCAGAACTGCGATGTCAATCTTGTTTGTCTGCAGGAACTGAATAAGGTCATCCATTGAAGATACCTTTATTCCGTTGAATTCCTTTCCGATAATGTCCTTGTCTACATCAAATGCATGCAGAAGGTTTACGCCCCAGTCGCGGAAGCAGAAGTTGTCCATGAGGGCATGGCCTATATGTCCGACACCGATAAGAATTGCTGTGAAGCCTTCATCCATTCCGAGGATTGAGGCAATCTGGGCTCTCAGCTGTGGTACGTTATATCCATATCCCTGCTGTCCGAATTCTCCGAAGCAGCTGAAGTCCTGTCTGACCTGTGAAGAAGTAAATCCGAGCTGTTCACCAAGCTCTGCGGAGGATATGCGCTTGATTCCGGCAGCAGTCAGTTCATCGAGTTTTCTGAGGTATCTCGGAAGTCTTCTTATAACGTTGTTGGATATGCTCTTTTTCAAGGTTTTCTCACTCCATCTTTTTACATTTCATTTGAAAATCATACCATTTTCGCGTCTTTATTTCAAGTCATGCTTTATATCGCATACTATTTTTTCAAGCTCTGACAGTGTTTCAACATGCACCAGCAGATTTCTGTAGTAGCTTGCATGCGGTACCTTGTGAAGATACCAGGGAACATGGTGTCTTGCCTCAAGGCATGCGCTTCGCTCTCCGCGTCTTGATGCGAGCATTTCTATCTGGCGCATGGCCGTATCCATCTTAACATCAAGAGACGGCTCGCCATTTTCATTGAATATCCACGGATTGCCAAATGAACCTCTTCCGATCATTGCAAGGTCTGCTCCGGTATAAGACAGAATATGCATGGCATCTTCATATGAAAAGCAGTCGCCGTTGGCAATTACGGGTATTGATACGTTTTTCTTTACGTCCCTGATAATATCCCAGTCGGCACGGCCTGAATACATCTGTGAGCATGTTCTCCCGTGGACGGCTACAGCCGAAGCACCCGACTGCTCAGCCATTTTGGCAAACTCCACTGCATTCACGTTTCCGCCGTCATAGCCTTTTCTGAACTTTACTGTTACAGGAACTGATACGGCACTGCACACCGAGGAGATAATTTTGGAGGATAGTTCAATGTCCTTCATCAGAGCGCAGCCGTCTCCGCTCTTAACAATCTTTCCGACAGGGCATCCCATGTTGATATCCAGAATATCCGCACCGCAGATGTCAATTGCAATTTTCGCGGCCTCCGCCATTGTCTCAGGCTCATGGCCGAATATCTGCACCGCGGTCGGGCGGTCTTCCGGCGGGATGTACATAAGCTCTTTAGTCTTCTCGTCGCCGTATACAAGTGCCTTTGAGCTTATCATCTCGGTTGTAGTCATAGCGGCGCCCTGCTCAAAACAGACAGAGCGGAACGCAAAATCACTTACGCCCGCCATCGGAGCGAGCGTAAGAAGTCCGTTTATTTCGATGTTTCCAATTTTCACCATGAGATATCCAGTCCTACCGGGCAGTGGTCGGAGCCTTTTATTTCACTGAGTATGAATGCCTCGCGGATGTTATCCTTTATTCTTTCGGAGACTACAAAATAGTCTATTCTCCACCCGACGTTTCTCTCCCTTGCGGCAGCTCTGTAGCTCCACCAGGAATATGCATCAGCCGTATCGGGATACAGGTATCTGAATGAGTCCGTAAATCCGGACTCAAGAAGCTCCGTGAACTTTCCTCTTTCCTCGTATGAAAAGCCCGGGTTTCCTATGTTGGTCTTCGGGTTTTTAAGGTCTATCTCCTCATGTGCAACGTTCATGTCTCCGCAGACAATAACGGGCTTAATCTTATCCAGGCCAAGAAGATAGTTCCTGAAGTCATCCTCCCATTCCATGCGGTAGTCAAGTCTTTTAAGCTCGTCCTGAGCGTTGGGAGTATATACGCATACAAGATAGAAATCTTCATATTCAAGCGTTATGGATCTCCCCTCGTGACTGTGCTGTTCAATCCCTATATTGTATGACACACTTAGAGGCGTCTTTTTTGCAAATATGGCAGTGCCGGAATATCCCTTTTTATCCGCATAGCACCAGTAGCTCTCCCATCCGGGAAAATCAAGGTCTATCTGTCCCTCCTGAAGTTTCGTCTCCTGAAGACAGAAGAAGTCGGCGTCAAGGGAATAGAAGATGTCCTCAAATCCCTTGCTTACCACGGCACGAAGTCCGTTTACATTCCATGAAATAAATCTCATCAGCACATTCTGGCATCACTAAGCGATGCGTTTCTCAGCCTTTCCGGAACTCCGTCCTTCGTTCCTTTTGTAGCGGCGCATTTAACGGCTGTAACACCATTTATCTTACTGCCCTGTTCGACGAATTTTGCCTCGTAGTCGGTCATGATTTCGCTCTTGAGGTCGTTCGTCAGGTCCTTAAGCTCCCATCCCTCGTTTTTGAGCTGCTCAACGGACCAGTCAAAAAGGGGCCTGTTGTCCGTCTTGAATCTTATCTCGCCGCCGACGGGCAGTATATCGCAGTATAGTCTGGTGAAGGCCGGTGCGGTCAGACGGAACTTTGCATCACGGCTTTTCGGCCATGGATCCGAGAAGTTGAGGAAGATTGTATTGACCTCTCCGTCTTCGAATATCTCCTTTAGCCTGTTCGCATCGGTATCTATATACCGCACATTGTCTATTCCGGCATCCATTGCCTTTTCCATGGCCATGACCATGGCATCGGGGACTTTTTCCACCGCGACTATCATGGCATTAGGGTTCTTCTGCGCCAGAGTACATGTAAAGCTGCCTTTGCCGCAACCGATTTCAAGATAGAGCCGGTCGTATTCGCCCTTCCATCTTCCCTTTTTCTTTTCGCATTCTTTTTCCTGAAGCGATGCGCATCTCTCCATGCGCTTATCCAGATTTGGTTTATGTCTCATTCTCATAGCGGTATTTTAGCACATCATTTGCGGATTCGGTAGACACATATACGGAATATTTTGACTATTTGTATCTATATTCTGTTCAACAATAATTAATCCTTTGTTCATCACTGTAAAGCTTTTCCGGTTATAATAGAATCAGAAATAAAAAACGGAGGTGTTAAACACTATGAGTCTTGGTGGATTTCTAGTAGCTGCAGGTCTTGGTGCCGCAGCGGTAAAAATCAGCGAGCGCGTAAAAGCTGCCAATCCCGATTCAAAGCCCGGTGCTGACGAATATGTCAAAGAGGCAAAGGCCTTTGCATCAGAGCTTACAGACAAGGCAAAGGATTACGCTCCCGTTGCCGCCGAAAAGGCAAAGGAAACCGTTCAGAAAGTTAAGGACAACTTAAATCTCTGATACAAAATTTGTTTACCTGAAAAATACTGCAGTCAGTTCATTGACTGCAGTATTTTTCTCTTATAGCGAGTTGAGGAGAGCCGTACAGCCCTCTAAAATATCTTCATAGGCTGAATCAAAGTCTCCCGTATACCACGGGTCTGCCACTGGACGGTTCAGGAGTGGTCGTATCTTTCCCTGTGGGTCTGACGGAAACATGTACTCAAGATTTCTCCTGTTATACTGGTCCATTGTGATTATGAGGTCAAAGGCTTCGTAATCACTATTTCTTATACGCCTTGCCGCTCTGCGCTCAAAAGGAACGCCTTCTGATGTCAGCTTTCGCTTCGCAGGTCCGTACATATCATTGCCTATTTCCTCATTGCTGGTCGCGGCAGATTCAATATGGAATTCATTTTCCCTTCCGGCCTTGTGCACAAGGTCCTTCATAACAAACTCGGCCATAGGGCTTCGGCAAATATTGCCGTGGCACACAAAAAGTATCTTTGTCAAATGCGATCAGCCTCCTGAAA
>R27__coassemble_339_pt1 | contig 32949 bp, 34 predicted proteins | sample R27__metabat2_high_PE_050 | metagenome-assembled genome bin R27 | reverse complement strand
ATGTATCCCTGCCGGTGCGCTGCAGAATTTCCTATTTCCTTCATTATTACGATTAAGTTTTTATTTATTTTTTTATTATTTTTGATATAATCAATTTATGGATAAATTACATTTTGCAATATGTGATGATAACGACTTCCAGCTGGTGCTATTCCGTGACATGCTTGAGGAATACTTTTCCGCAAACAACATCCACGGCACCATCACCACCTTCACAAGCGGTAAGGATCTTGTCGAGGCAGTAAAGCAGAATGGTCAGTATTCGGTAATTTTTCTGGATATGATTATGCCCGAGATTGACGGAATACAGACTGCAAAGAGTCTCAGGGCAAACGGGTGCAAGATGCCAATCATCTTTGTAACCTCATCAACGGATTTTCTTCTGGAGAGCTATGAAATCCATGCCTTCCACTATCTGCTCAAGCCGGTCAGCCTTGAAAAGCTCACAGAGGTTCTGGATGAACTGTTCTCCAGTATTTCTGACGATGAAACAATTATCCAGCTGCATACGAAAAACGGAGACAAGCGCGTTCCAATAGACGGGATCAACACCGTTGAACGTCAGGATAAGACGATTATCTACCGTCTGAGCGGAGGAGACACGCTTGTAAGTACGCTGCGAGGCTCGTTCAAATCGGCAACGGAGGAGCTTGTAAGTCAGGGCAGCTTTGCCGAGGCCGGTGTCAGTATGCTGATAAACCTCAAGCGAATATCTGGAGTCGACAGGAAAAACGGCGAGATATCTATGGATGACGGTTCCATCGTCTATCCTCCGGCATCAACCGTAAGTCAGATATTCAGCGTTTGGAGCAGTCTCTGAGAAATTAAAAATTACAATCCGTGCGGTATCTGCTGCACGGATTTTTTTGACATTCTGTAAACAGCTTAGTCTCAATCTTTACAATTATGTCAACTTGTTATGTTAATTTGATTATGTAATCTAAAGGGCCTCAAACCGTACTGGTGAGGCCCTTTGTTGCATCTCTGAGCTCGTCGATACTCTCTTCGAAGGCGTTCAGGATCTTATCCGAAAACACTCCGCATTCCCCGCTTTTTATCATGCTCAGAGCCCTGTCATATGAATACGGCTCCTTGTATGGTCTTTCGCTTATCAGCGCATCAAAGCTGTCTGCAATTCCGACTATCTGTGCGGAAATGGGTATTTCTTCGCCCTTGAGTTTTTTAGGATAACCGTTTCCGTCATATCTTTCATGATGGTAAAGGCACACATCCTTGCAGCATTTTCTGAAAGCTTCGTCCATTTCCTTAGGCAGGCTCTCGACAAGATTTGCGCCGACCTCTGTATGCTTTTTCACCTCTTCAAACTCTTCTGCGGAAAGTTTTCCCTTCTTGTGAAGGATGTTATCGGAGATGTAAATCTTTCCTATATCGTGGAGCATGGAGGCCTTGGCTATCATGATTACGTCGTCGTATGTCAGTTTATACTCCGGGCAGTTTTCACGAACCTTGTCTGCAATTATCCTTACATACTCTTCAAGCATCTTAATATGGGTTCCGGTAACAGAATCTCTTGACTCAACAAGATTAGCCATAAACTGGATTATCTCGTTATTAAGCGTGAGAAGTGCCTGATTCTGACGCCGCAGCTGTTTATGCTGCTTATCCACATATCCTTTAAACTTTTCAAACGTGTAGGTAAGGTAGTACAGGCTGAAAAGCATTACAGAAATGGAAACAGCTCTCAGCACCAGATTCTCTGTATAGTTCTTGTCAATTACCGGAAGCAGCTTATCCGGAATAATTAGCCATGAAATGGTAATAGACAGAATAATGCCGACAGCTTCAATGACGACTATCTTCCTGTCAGCATAAAACGCGACAATCAGGACGAACAGTGTGAAATAACCCCAGAAATCCCTTGTCGGAAATAGATAGGTTATAAGATTCCACTGAACCACAACGAGAAAGCATACAAGATAGCGCTCTAGCATAATAAGCTTCTGGCTTATCACTCCTCCGCTTTCCTTGCCTTTCTTGTAAAACCAGTAGGCAATAAGCAGATAGAGAACACTCATAACATCAAAGGCGATGAGACCTGTCAGGCTTGTGTCCTCGTACTGTCCGAAGATGTGAGCTATTGTAAGTGTCACAGCGGCGCACGCTGCAATGGCCGGCGTCATTTTTGCCGTCGACATATACACATTATAATCATGCCTTTCGCCATGCTTTGAGTATCTCTGCTCAATTCGAACAATCCTCCGCTAGTCTTTTTTCTTCAGGTATAGTGAGAAAACCATATCAGAAATCGATCTCGCTCAGCACGCCTTCTTCTGAAAGGAAAACCCTGGTCTTTCCGGTTCCGCCCTTCACTACAAGTTCGGTCAGAGGCGAGTAGAACGAGAACAGGCTTCTCGGAACTTCGCCTTCAATTACAAATGTTTTGCTCTCGAAATTATCCGCAAGAAGTGCACATAGTCCGAACGATACTCTGGTCGGATACTTCTCACTTAGAAGCTTCACAAAATGGTTCTGTCTTTCACGGGCAGCAATCCATGCGCGCTCCTGCGTGATTCTCGCTATCTCGTCAAATAACACTGCTATGCAGGAATTAGAAGACGGTTCTTTGAAGTCGTACACATCCTCGGGATTGAAAAACTTTTCGAAGTTGTCTCTGATGTATGCGGCCATGTCTATTGCCTTGTTCAGAGCATCTTCGTCATAGGTTGCTTTGTATAATTCTATAAGTGCAAGCGGATCATTCGTATCTTCAATCAGGTAATCCTCGTTTTCAAACACTCTGGCCGCCTTGTTTCTTGCCATGGCATTCTCCTCGGATGCGAGGAGATATTCGCATGCAGTCTTTGCAAACTCTTCCCCGGTGGATTCGTAGTATTCGGCAAGCGCATAGCTCAGCCAGGCATTTCTCGGCATAATCAGCTGCTTAAGAGATTCTCCAACGGATGCGGTAAGTGTCTTATCTGAGCACAGTGCGGCATATCTCGTCAGGAAGATTAGATCCTGTGCACCTGAAATACCTTCAGATTTTAAAAGCCTTACTGTGTTATCCATGAAAAGGACGCTCCGTTAACGAATTAGATTGTTTACTTGTTAATTATATAACATTTATTAATTTATTCAAGAAATTTGAACAATTATGCACCTTTTTGCATGTTTTTTCCTTCAAAAAGCTGAAATATCAGTGTCATATACCTCAAAGATGCAGATTGCCAACAACTATCTCAGGTAGTAAAATGTAAAAAAAGAAAGCAGTGAGGTAGGTATGGACGCAAGACGTGTTGTAATGGCTCTTGATAAACTCAATATTGAAGGCAGGGAAGATGAAGGTGCCCGTCTTCTTGAGAAGTGGCGTGATGAGGCGAAATGTGAGCACGACGAGAAATCGGAGCTTACGATAGTATCGGAGATGCTCGGGCAGTACAGAAGAACGGGAGAAAAAGAAAAAGGTCTATTAGCCTGCCGCGATGCCGTTGACATGGTATATGCCATGTCTTATGAATCAACTGCAACCGGCGCCACCATTCTTGTAAATGCCGCTACTACACTGAAAGCGTTTGGAAAGACGGATGAATCATTCAATCTCTTTAAAAAGTGCGAGAAGGTATATGAGAAAACCCTGACGCCGGACGACTACCGCTTCAGCGCACTTTACAACAACATGGCCCTCACATATGCCGACCTCGGGGATTTTGGCGGTGCATCCGAATATTTTTTCAAGGCGCTTGAATCTCTTGAGAAAATTGATAACTCAGACTGCGACAGGGCATGCACATGGTGCAACCTTGCCGAACTTTATGATAACTTCTCCGAAGACGAGGAGAAGATTAATGAATTTATGGAAAATGCTTTTTCATGTCTTACAGAAAAAAATACGAAAAAGGACAGTTATCTGGCTTACACAATTGACAGATGTCTCCCGACATTTGATTACTTCGGCTTTTTCCTCTATTCAAGGAAGCTCAGAGAAATACGTAGTCTGCTAGACGGTGATAAGAATGACATTTCTTGAAACAAGTGAAAAAATGTATCTTCAGTTCCGGCCGGTGATGGATGAGTACTTCCCCGGTCTTGCTTCACGTGCAGCATTCGGAGCAGTTGGACGGGGCAGCGAGTTTTTCTCCTTTGATGACGAACTCAGCCGCGACCACGACTATGAGGACGGCTTTTGTATCTTTCTGAGCGAGGAAGATGATTTAAGATACGGTGTTGCTCTATCTAGACTCTACCGTGAATGCTTTCCCTCTGCGCTGAAGGCCAAAAGCGCATACTCGTCAAAAAGGCTCGGTGTCATGACAACGGAAGACTTCTACACGGGGCATATCGGAATCCCCGGAGCACCGGAAAGCATTGAGGAGTGGATGTACATACCCTCTTATGCTCTTGCGGAAGCTACAAACGGCAGAGTTTTTGAAGACTCTCTCGGAGTATTCTCCGGAATAAGGGAAGAGATTCTGCACGGCATGCCGGAGGATGTGCGCAGAAAAAAGATAGCCGCCAGATGTGCTCTGGCCGCCCAGAGCGGGCAGTATAATCTCGTTCGGTGCATAAAGCATGGAGAAAAAGCCAGTGCACATATTGCCTGCTGCGAATTTGTAAAGGAAAGCGCCGAGCTTGTATTTTTACTGAATCGTGCTCACGCCCCGTATTACAAGTGGATATTCCGTGCTATGTCATCACTTGATATCCTGTCCGGAATGAAAGATGAACTCGAGAATCTGTTTGAACTTCCTCTGGAAAGCAAGGCCGGAAAGATTGAGGAAATTTCATCTGTACTGATAGCTGAACTCAAACGTCAAAACCTGTCCGCATCCTCCAGCGACTACCTTGAGGATCACGCATATTCCGTGCAAAGTTCCATAGAAAACAACTATCTTCGAAATCTTCACATTATGGAGGGCTAAACGATGACTATACAGTGGCTCGGTCACGCATGTTTTAAAATAACCGAAGGCGATTACTCCGTAGTAATTGACCCTTATAACTCTTCGTACGTCAACGGCTATGAGGAGCTGAACGTTGATGCCGATATGGTTCTGGTTTCACACGCACATTACGGGCACAACTATGAAAAGGGCGTGCACCTAAGCGGAAGAAGTGAAAGCGAATGTCCGTTTGAAATCGAATCTTTTGAAGTGGACCATGACAGCGTCGGAGGAATAATGCGAGGCAGATGCAAGGTCCATATCCTCTCATGCGGAGGCATCAAAGTCGCCCATATGTCCGACATAGGAACGCAGCTTAACGGCGGCGAAATCTCCAAGCTGTCAATGCTTGACGCCATGATGGCAACCGCCGGCAGTCTCACGGGACTGCCCTCTCAGGAAATTGAACGCATGTACTCGGAGCTTATGCCTACAGTCCTGATTCCCATGCACTATCGGGACGGGGACAGAGGTCCAAGGCGTCTTGAGCAGATTAAAGATCTCGAAAACCGCTTTGACGACCCGTCATTTTTCAAATACTACGACACCGATACAATCGAGATTGACGGGCAGAATGAGCCCCAGATTGCCGTGCTGAAATTTATGGGGAACACCAATGCAAAATCCCAGTTTCCGAAATTCCATTTTTAATTTGCATTTCATTACTGTTTTTATTACTATGATTGTATAAACAATTCAGGAGGTAAGCCATGTTCTGCCAAAATTGCGGTGCACAGCTTCCGGAAGGTTCGAACTTCTGCCCGAACTGCAGTTCCCCTGTAAACAAAGCACCTTCCGCACCATCAAGTCAGGTAAACCCGTACGCCAGCCCAAACGCATATACGCAGGCTCCCCAGAGTCCGAATCCGTATGCTCAGGCTCCTCAGAGTACGAATCCGTATGTTCAGGCTCCTCAGAGTACGAATCCGTATGTTCAGGCTCCTCAGAATACAATTCCGTATGCTCAGGCTCCCCAGAACAAGTATGCGCAGGTTCCCCAGAACAGTTTTAATGGCTATCGGTCCGCCAACAACTTCAGCAATACCCGGATGAACAACCCGGCTAATAATACATTTGATGATTCCACACGTCCGAAGAAGAAATCCTTATTATGGCTCTGGATTATTCTCGGTGCTGTAGCATTCATCGTATTAGCTCTGTTTGTTATCGGTGCTTTCGACAGCAATTCGACGTCCCCGACGGCCTCTTCATCAGGCAGTCCAAGTTCTTATCAGTCTTCTCCGTCTTCGCAGTCTTCTCCGTCTTCGCAGTCTTCTCCGTCTTCGCAAACTTCCGAACTGAGCCCGGCATCAGTGCCGTTTGAGGGTATTGAGACAAAAACCTTCAAATATGATTCCATGACATTCCATTATCCGGCAAGCTGGACAACAGTGGATAACAGTCCCTATTATTACTTCTATCCGGGCGGTGATTTCTTTAACGGCGGATTAATCCAGTATATGCCTGCAGATGATTATATAGGCGTATCAATTAAGGAATCTGAGATTTTTGACGAACTTGATCTCTGTTTAGAGTCCATGGGAGCCAAAAGCGTTTCAAATATCAGTCATATCAAGGATTCAAGGGGATATATTGATGTTGCGGATGTCACCATTGATGTAGAAGGCCAGGACTATTCCGGTCAGTGTCTCGTTCTGTTTGTTCTGGACACCCAGATGCTTCACACGTTTTTTGCATTTGACCAGTACTCATATTCATCGTCTTTGCAAAGCAACTTTGAGCAGCTTTGCAACTCAATAGAGATCAACTGAAGATCCGTCAGCATGTTATCTGTTTCCGGCCGCCGTCAGCAGGCGGCCGGTTTTTTTTGAAAAGGCAATTGACAAACTATGACATATTCTTTAAAATACCTTCAAACGCAGTGACGGGGGTAAGTAGTGTCCTACTGATGCCTTCAGAGAGAAGACGGCTGGTGAAAGTCTTCGGCTTGGTTTTACATGAAGCTTCCCTATCAGCGGCTTTTCGAAAGATTTGACGTACGGCAGACGTTATATGCCTTTTGAGTGCGGAGACTAAGTCTTCGAATTCAGGTGGTAACACGGACGAAAGTTCGCCCTGAAGCACTAGTATGTGCTTCAGGGCTTTATTTTTTATCGGAGGATAGCCAATATGAAACCCGAAATAGTAAAGATTCTATCTAAAAATGCCAGGTATTCCGCAAAGCAGATTGCCCAGATGACAGGCAAGGATGAGCAGGAAGTCAAGGATGAAATCAGCCAGTATGAAAGAGATGGCATAATACGTGGATATAAAGCCGTCATTGACTGGGAAAAAATGGACGGGGCTTATGTATCTGCTATAGTTGAACTCAAGGTCATTCCGAAAGCGGACCTCGGCTTTGAGGAAGTTGCGAGAAAGGTTGCATCCTACGATGAGGTCGAGTCTGTCTATCTCATGAGCGGTGCATATGATCTTAATGTCGTCGTAAAGGCGAAGACGCTGCAGCAGGTGGCCAATTTTGTCTCCAAGGAACTGGCAACGCTTGAATCCGTTACAGGAACAGCAACCCACTTTGTGATGCGCAGATACAAGGAGCTTGACACAGTTCTGTGCGAGGAAGAGCCGGACGAAAGAGAAAAGTACTTCTTATGATAGATTATAACCAGATTCTGAACCCCGTTGTCGAGGCCATGAAGCCGTCCGGCATCAGGAAGTTCTTTGACATAGCCTCCACCATGGATAATGTCATATCTCTCGGTGTCGGTGAGCCGGACTTTCAGACTCCATGGCTTATCCGCAAAGCCGGAATCATGTCACTGGAACGGGGCAAAACAAAATATACATCAAATTCCGGAATTATGGGACTGCGGCGCGAAATCAGCAGTTACATGAAAAGGAAATACTCGCTTTCATATAATCCTGAAGATGAGATACTCATATCTGTCGGCGGGAGCGAGGCAATCGACTGCGCCATCAGAGCAATTGTCGGCGAAGGTGATGAGGTAATCATCCCCCAGCCGAGCTATGTCTGCTATGAGCCCATAACTGTTCTGTCCGGCGGCGTTCCGGTAATAATCGAGACAAAGGCGGAAGATGATTTCAAACTTACCGCAAAGGACCTCAGAGATGCTATTACAAGCCGCACGAAGGCTGTAATACTTCCCTATCCCTGCAACCCTACCGGTGCCATAATGGAAAGAGAAGACCTTGAAGCGCTTGCCGAAGTCCTCAGTGGAACAGATATTATTGTGATTTCCGACGAGATATATGCCGAGCTTACATTCGGTCAGAGGCATGTGTCTGCCGCATCCGTTGACGGCATGTGGGAAAGGACAATCACGATTAACGGTTTTTCAAAGACCTTTTCCATGACGGGATGGAGGCTCGGGTATGCCTGCGGTCCGAGAGAACTGATAAGCCAGATGACAAAGATCCATCAGTACGCAATCATGTGTGCGCCTACGACCTCCCAGTATGCGGCAATTGAAGCCCTCACCAATGGCGATGAAGCTGTCGAGAACATGCTTCTGGAATACGACCGCAGAAGGAAGCTTACAGTATCGATGCTCAATGAGATAGGCCTCACCTGCCGTGAACCGAAGGGAGCCTTTTATGCGTTTCCATGCATTTCATCAAGCGGTCTGTCAAGCGATGAGTTCTGTGAAAAGCTCCTGTACGAAAAGCAGGTTGCCGTTGTACCCGGAACAGCATTCGGCAGAGGCGGTGAAGGATTTGTAAGAATATCCTATTGTTACTCCAAAGAGCACCTGATAGAAGCCATAAGCCGTATTTCTGACTTCCTGGACTCGCTGAAAGTATAATATAAAATAACTGCCGGCGGCAGAAACCCAAATGGATTTCATGCCTCCGGCAGCTTTTTTACTCAAATATCTGAAGTGTCAGGGTTTTGTGCTGTCATCAGTCTTGTTTTCATTCTGTATAAGTCTGCCCTTTTTTGCGAAGGTGCTGCCCAGGCACAGAAAAACTGCTCCGGTGCACAGATAAATGACGGGCATGGGACTTCCCTGCATCCTTCCGAAGATAAATGCAGCAATGGCTATAATATAGAATATTACAGCGATGATGTAGTAGCGCCTCAATGAAGCCTTTTTGTTTTCATTGTTATCCATCTTATCCTCAGCAATCAGGCAAGCGATTTTTCAATTGCCTCAAGAAGTTCATCCACATGAAGCGGTTTAATGATATATGCATTCATTCCGCAGCCATATGCCTTCTTCTTGTCAATATCCATAAAGTTTACGGTCAGCGCAACAATCGGAATCTTGTTAATGTTTTCATCCGGGAGACTGCGAATCTGCTTTGTGGTCTCATATCCGTCCATGCCGGGCATCTGTATATCCATCAGAATAAGGTCATAACTTTGTCCGTTTTCCGCACCCATTCTGGACTTGCACAATTCAAGTGCCTCACTCCCGTTTGAGGCGGCATCAACATGCATTCCGTATTCTTCTAGCACATCCTTGGCAATTTCACGGTTAAGTTCAACATCATCAACAACAAGTGCGTTTTTTCCGATAAGGTCGCGCGTTGTAAGATGCGGTCTCTCATCGGAATCGGAGCCGTCTTCCATTTTTGACAGCGAGCCTTCCGTGCTCCCCTGTGTTGCAATTAACGGAAGGGTATTAATGACATCCAGAATGCGGTTTGACGAAACCTCAATCGTCTTCAGATACTTTGAGGCTTTCTCATCATCACCGAGGTGCTGTTTGAGGAGGTTTGTATATCCCGTGATTGTATTCATGTTTGTGCGCAGTTCATAGGAAAGGTTGAGGAGATAGTTGGCTTCCTCACTGCTTTGTGCCTTAATCATTTCTTCTCTTTCTTTCTTGGAACGGTTTATCATTGAAACAATAAGCAGCACGACTGCGGCCGTTACCACAATGGCAAGGACAATGAAAAGAATAGTCTGATTGTTGTTTCCTTCAAAAGCTAGCTTCATAGTATTCTCCATCTTCCGCTGATAAAGGCGGAATAATCTCATTTAATATTCTTGTAAACTTCTCTTTCCTTGCTTTCTTTTTTTCTTCCCCTTGCATATCCGAGAAACAGTGCAAGTCCGCCAGCCACCACATAAATAAGCGGCCAGATATCATTGCCGGCAGCTGATTCGCTTTGCGTGCCTTCCTGTGCCGCCTCAGCCGTTTCAGATGCCTGTTCCGCTTCCTCTGCCGCGCTGTCCGCAAATGCCGGTGCGCAGACGGAAAACGCAATAATAAACACAAGTAATAGTGCTATAAACTTCTTCATTATTCTGCTCCGTATTTTAAACTGATAGACTGATTATACATTATTATACGAAAAAGAAAAATAGTTTTTATTTCTTCCTTTCATGTGCAGAATCACATAAATATCCTATGGCGTTTTTTGATAGCCTCATGTTATACTCTATACATACTTTCAGAAGGGAATCGTACTGCGGCATGGTTTTTTCAAGCGGAACTGAATTCTTAAAAGGTATTACAGATCTTCCTATCGCCATTGTCTGTGTAATCTTTTCTGTCCTTCTTTACAGAAAACGACACGGAAAAGACAGAATCTGTCTGCTCTGGGCACTTGAATTTCTCCTTATCGGAGCTGCGGGACTGGCGGGGTGCTTATCCCACTGCTTTCAACTGAGCGACAGGTTTTCCCTAATTCTCTGGTGCATACTTTTCGTTATGCTTTTCGAGCTTTCCAAAGGCTTCTATATTCTTTATCTGGAAGCACTTGACCGCGGCAAGTTTCTGAGCCGTGAAAAAGTCATTCTTGTCAGTGTATTCGAGTACGTATGCTGTGCACTTTCAATTTTAGTTCTGTTTATTCGAAAAGAATATGCGATATTCGTTTTTGCAGCGTTTGGTTTCGTTCTTGCCGTTTTGCTTGTTCTTCACACAAAAAGGCACGAAGAGGTTTTTCCGGGACTCGGGAGACTGATTGCAGTGGTTTTTCTTGCTGCACTGGCGCAGGTCCTTAAAGTCTTCTTCGGTGACATTTCCATAGTAGTTGCCCACACTCTTGTTCTTCTGAGTGTGATAATCCTGTACGAAATAGTTGACAGAAAGCTTTTCAAGACTGAAACAAACAAACAAGAATAAAACAAAGGGGTCAATGCGCTTGTTTCCCTGCCTAAGTGCCGGGAGGGCGCCAATACTTTATGAAGGGAAAAATCATCTCAGCTGGGCATATCTGTCTGGATATTACTCCTGTGTTTCCTGAAAACCTGGCCGGTCAGGAATTGGGTAATCTGCTCCAGCCCGGCAAGCTAATACGCATGGATGAGGCAGACGTGCATACCGGCGGCAGCGTTGCCAATACCGGGCTTGCGCTCAAAATACTCGGGAACGATGTCCAGCTCCTCGGTAAGATAGGCCGCGACTCATTCGGTGCGATGATTAAGTCAATTCTGTCCGGGTATGATGCCGGAGGACTCATAGAAGATGAGAACTCCACAACATCGTATTCCGTTGTTCTCGCCGCACCCGGCTGCGACCGTGTATTTCTTCACCACTCCGGGGCTAACGACAGCTTCAGCAATGCCGACATTCCAGACAGTGCCCTTGAAGACGCGGTACTGTTTCATTTCGGATATCCCCCGATAATGCGTAAAATGTACGAAAATGACGGGGCTGAACTCACTGACCTTTTCAGGCGTGTCAAATCATTCGGAATAGCCACAAGTCTTGATCTTGCCGCTGTCGATCCGCATTCCGAAAGCGGAAAAGCAAACTGGCGGACTATCCTTGAAAACGTACTGCCCTTTGTGGATTTCTTCGTTCCGAGTTTTGAGGAGCTCTGCTTCATGCTTGACCGGGAACGTTTTGAACGTCTTGACCGCGGCGGAGACATGACCGAGAATCTGGATATTCTTTGTGAGGCAATGCCTCTGGCGGATGAGCTGCTGAATATGGGATGCAAAGTCGTTCTCATCAAATGCGGAACAAGCGGAATGCTGTATAAAACCGCAGGAAAAAGTGTTCTGGACGGCATAGGAAAGAATCTTGAAATAAGCCTTGATGACTGGGCGGACAAGTACGGAATCCAGCCGTGCTTCAGGGCTGATATCGTCCGTTCCGGCACAGGAGCCGGTGACACCAGCATCGCGGCATTTTTAACCGCGGTACTTCAGGGCTTCACTCCGTCTGAGAGCGTTGCGCTTGCAGCGGCTGAGGGAGCCTGCTGTGTCAGTGCATATGACGCACTCAGCGGACTTGAATCTATTGATGGTCTTCAAAGAAGGATTAAGTCCGGATGGGAAACTGTTTAGTGTCTCAGTATATATGAAAAGGGATGGAATACTATGCTGGTTAATATGAATGATATACTCCTGCCCGCAAAAGCAGGAAGATACGGAGTCGGCTTCTTTAACGCAGTCAACATCGAGATGGCGCGTGCCGTTATTGAAACAGCCGAGGACCTGCGTTCTCCTGTGATGGTGGGTACTGCCGAGGTGCTGCTCGGAGCCATGTCACTTGAGCATGTCGCACAGTATCTTATTCCGATGGCCGAAAAGGCATCGGTGCCTATCTGCGTGCATTATGATCATGGCTTAACCTTTGAAAAGTGCATGGAGGCGATAGACCTGGGTTTCACTTCCGTGATGTATGACTGCTCAACCCTCGACTATGAAAGCAATGTCGAAAAAGTTTCCGAGATGGTAAGTATCTGCCATAAGAAAAATGTCACGGTTGAAGGCGAGCTCGGCCATGTCGGGGATAATGAAGGTTCCGGAAAACTTGACAAGCCAAGCGATTTCTATACCGATCCTGCCGTTGCCGAGGACTTTGTCCGCCGAACCGGCATAGACTCGCTTGCGGTGGCAGTCGGCAATGCCCATGGCGATTACAAATTCCCACCCAAGCTTGATTTCGACAGAATTTCCGCCATTTCCGATATTACAGGCATCCCCCTGGTTCTCCACGGAGGAAGCGGTCTTTCAGACAGTGACTTCGAGACGGCCGTAAGTCTAGGAATATGCAAAATCAACATCTTTACGGATCTTGACAAGGCAGGCAAAGCCGGCATTGAGGCGGGTCTTGCCTCCGGAGCCAAAACAATGATGGGCCTTATGCCGTATGAAATAGATGCCATGAAAAATGTTGTTAAAGAGAAACTTGCGCTCTTTAATTCCATTGGCAGAGTCTGAGTACTTCTAATAATGGTAAAATAGGCATTCAAAATGTACTTACCTCAGCATCCATGTGGTTTATTCTTCGGGATTTCAAGAAAAGCATATGCCCTTGAGCTTGTCTTTCTCTTACTGGCAGCCAAGTCATTATTCTTGTATGAAATCCGAAAAAAAATAACAGAAAACAGCAGATGTCCTCATTTTGAAGACATCTGCTGTTTTTATATCTGTATTATAGATCCAGAAACTGTGAAAGGTCCAGAGCATGCTGTTCAATCCTGTCATGAAGATTGAGAAGATTGCCTCCAAGCACGAACAGATCGTCAGGCAGCTTTCTCTTCTTTTCGTACAGGCCGCTTTTATAGTTGTCTACTACAACGCCATAGCGCTCGATTGCTTTTTTTACGGATTCATCCCATGAAATATACAGGTCTTCAGATGCGCTTTGTCCGAGTCTTCCCATCAGATCATGGTTATTCATTACCATTGACAGACATACCGCAAGCGATGCCGCATTTTCATCAACAATCAGCGCATTTTTGCGGTCCGTAGTCCCTTCTGATGCACAGCTTCCGCTGACCAGTACCGAAGCAAGAGAGCAGGCAGCCGCTTCTCTCACGACCAGACCATTTGTGTCAAATGTTGAGGGAAACAGGAGGAGATCTGCTCTTGTATACCAGCATTTAAGCATTTCTCTTTCATGAAGAGCACCCGTAAAGATGCACTTATCGTCCAATCCAAGAGATGTGGTATAGGATTTAATGCTGACTTCATCCATTCCAGAGCCCACAAACACCATACGGAAGTCCAGTTTCTGCGATTTCAGTGCCGCAAGAGCATCAAGAATAAGGCGAATTCCCTTGTACCACATCAGCCTTCCGACGAAAAGAAAAACAGGCACTCCGTCGGGCAGATCATAATCTTTTACTGCATTTTCGACCTCAGCTTCTTCAGCTGTTCCTTTCGGCATATCCACGCCGTTTTCCATGACTATATACTCGCCGGTATAGCCAAGGCTCTTTATGTTTTCTCCGGCACCGCGGCTTACCACCCAGAGTTCATCGCACGAACTCACGCTTTCCACGAGAGCCATAATAGCTCCCTCCTGCAGTATACGGCTCTTTACGGCATTGGCTATGTCAATGTCAAATTTGGTGTGGTATGTCATTATTAGAGGCACATCCAGACGGCTTCTGATTTCACGACCGAGAATATTCGACATTATCGGGCAGTGGCTGTGCAGCAGAGAAATGTCATGCTTTGCCAGCTGCTGCTGCACTCCGATTGAAAACGGATTGCCCGCGGTGTATCCAATTGTGCCTCTGAGATCTATGCTCGGATATCTAACTACCGGATATGGAAAAGCGCTGTCGTCGCTTCCCGGGCATTCGGGTGTTACTACCGATGTCTTGTACCCTTCATCCGTAATTACTCTCGCATAGTTCACAACCGTGTTTGCGACTCCGTCTATCGTAGGCGGAAACGAGTCATTTAACAGGCAGATTTCATTTAGATTATCTATCATTATGCCATGTCCTTTTCGCGCATAAATATTTCGGTTTTTTTATCCCATCTGTTCAGAAAAGCAGTGGATGCTTCAGCCTTTTCAAATTTGAAACTGCTCCATTTATTGAAAAACGCCTTCTCATCCGATGCACAGATATCATTTATCTCATCAGGTGCGTCATCAACCATGCCACGCCATTTGTTTTCAAGTTCATCACGCTCGGCATAGTACTCGTCCGGAACTTTTCTACCGAGAAGTGACCTGAAAAACACTTCTCTTTCGTACCAGTATTTCTTTCCTTCAGTCATGGGTTCATTTTCTTTTGTTCCGAAAATCCATGGCTTAAAGAGTGCAACACACGGGCAGGAGCTCCCCGTTGCATATATGACAGTCTTATCTTCAGTCAGCTCAGCAACAACACTCGAGGTCGTATGGTCACCAACAATTCCCCCGAAATGCATACATGGGCTTGAAACAGATCCTGTTGTGAACGGATTTATATTTCCGCTGTGCTGTCTGAGGGTACCTATGATATCCGCACCGCCGAATGCTTTCTGTGCGCAGTTCAGAGTCATTTTTCTACGGTTTTTTGAGCCGGAAGCAATATTATAAATATGCTCCGTATGACGCAGTGAGAAGTTGCATTCACCTTCTTTTCCGTATATGTCCGCATCACTTCCGAGTGACAGTCTGTTTGATATGGCGGCGCGCTCCATCTTCTTGGCAGCATATTCCCTTCCTGCCGTGTCCATGACGAAAAGTTCATTTCTGTCCATTACGAGGAAAGAATTATCATAGTGAAAATCATGGTCGTACCCGCAGTTTCCGCCCTGTCCGTACTTTTCCAGAATCCCGGATAGCACAGCAACTGCATCGCCCGCACTTTCCGATCTCTCAAGTGCGATTCTAAGCATATCCATACCGGTTAGTGCATCATCCCCGTACTTTCCAAGCGTCCATACGGCCTCATTGCCAATGCATACCCCACAGTCGTTTACACCCATCTCGGCTCCCCACAGCCAGCTTGGCCGGGACAGATAGACAGCATGAACCTCCTTCACCTGCGGGATTGTGATGTAGGTCAGCTTAAGCTCCTTTTCATCGCATTTTCTCGCCTTATGGTATTCCAGAACCTGCGGCTCGTTCGGGCTTCTGTCGCTGTTTTTCCCGAACACGGACAGATTATCTGCAACAAACCCCAATGTATCACACACGGAATATGACCTCCTGTTTTTTCTTTATTATACTACAACAAGACACTTTTGTTTACACAAAAAAGAGACCGGGCCAGCCGGTCTCTTAAGCTTTGGTTTTTTGGCTTTATCAGCCCTTGTACATCTTGTCGTAGTTTTTCTCGATGCACTTGATGACCTGTGTAAGGACATCGCATGTCGGGGTCGGGACTCCGACTTTCTTGCCGTAATCGGAAATAGCTCCGGTCAGGCAGGTAACTTCGGTTCCTCTTTCGAAAAGAAGCACATCCTGAGCCATTGAAGGATAGTAGTCACCTATGCTCTTTACTGTCTCATCAAACATGCCGCTGATGTAATCCCAAACGCCTTCAATTCCCAGTGCCTCAGATACGTTGGCTGCTTCCTTCCAGATCTGCCATACAAGTGCCGAGCCGTTTTCGTCAGCTGCTACGTCTCTTACAAGCATACGAAGAACTGCGCATGTCGTGTTGAAGCCGCTGTTTGCGGTTGCCTTGCGCCATACTGCGGGACGTACGTCCTCGAAGTATTTCGGCTCAAGTCCGCCTTTTCTGAAGCACTCTTCAAGATAAAGGCCTGCCGCACGGTTGACTTCGCTCTCCTCAGCCGGTCCGAAATACATGTTGTTTCCGGGGAAGGGCTTTGCAACGCACCTGCCGGGTCCGGGCAGCTCTGTTCCTATATTTCCGCAGCCGAAGAGTATGCGGTTTGCCGGAACATACTTTTTGACTCTCTCGTCATTTCCGAGGCCGTTCTGAAGTGTTACAACTGTTGTATCTGGTCCTATGCATTTTGTAAGTGTCGGCATAACATCATCCGTCTGAGTTGCCTTGACCATGATGATGACTATATCCTGAATGCCGATGTCCTCCGCATCATAGGCTGTCTTGAAACCTTCAAGCTGCCAGTTTCCGTCAGGAGTAGTGAAATTCAGTCCGTCCTTGGCGACCTTGTCCATATGCTCTTTATAGCGGTCTACAAGTGTGATGTCGTCAGCACCGCCGCGTTTCAGATATCCTGCAAAAACGCTTCCGGCAGCGCCGGAGCCTATTATAGCTATTTTCATAATAATACTCCTTACTTCCTTGCGGCGCGTCCTATTTCAAGTCCGCGTCTGAATGCTGCCTCGTTAAGTGGATTGAGTTCCGGTCTCTTTGCGCCGAGCTTCTTAAACGCCGTCTGAAGAACATTTTCCTCAGGCAGAATCTCAGAATATCCGACAAGAGCGCCGGCGATAACAAGGTTCATAACCTTCGGGTTGCCGAGCTCAATTGCAATATTTCCAGCATCTGCCTCAACAACCGTAACATCCTTGTAATCTGGAATATTCTTTACGATTGAAGAGTTCACGATTACCGCACCGCCGGGAACTACGCTGTCCTTGAAGCGGTCCATTGACGGCTGGTTAAGGATAACAAGAAGGTCTGCCTTGTTTACCTTTGGTGCTCCGACTTCGTCATCGGAAATAACAACATAGCAGTTGGCTGTGCCGCCGCGCTGCTCAGCGCCGTAGGAGGGGAAATATGTGACATGCTTGTCAGTGGTCTCGCAGGCTGTGTATGCAAGAAGCTGGCCGATAACCATGACTCCCTGTCCGCCGAATCCTGCTACAATAACAGATTTTTCCATAATACTTCAGCCTCCCTTAGTTGTCGCCCTTGTCACGGAATACTCCGAGCGGGAATTCCTTGATGACGACATCTTTTACGTGAGCTATCGAAGCTTCCGGAGACATGCCCCAGTTTGTCGGGCAGTTTGAAACGAACTCAACAAAGGTAAAGCCCTTTCCCTGAAGCTGATACTCAAATGCCTTCTTGACGGCTGCCTTTGCCTTAATGGCATTGGGAACATCGGCACATGTTACACGTGCAATGAATGCCGGTGCATCAAGCTGGTTGAGCAGCTCGCACATATGAAGCGGATAGCCGTGCTGTTTCGGATCTCTGCCGTAAGGTGCGGTGGATGCCTTGGCTCCCACAAGCGTTGTCGGCGCCATCTGGCCGCCGGTCATGCCGTAGGTTCCGTTATTGATGAATATGACTGTGAAGTTCTCACCGCGGTTTGCAGCTGACATTGTCTCTGCAAGACCGATAGCAGCGAGGTCGCCGTCGCCCTGATAGGTGAAGATAACGGTTTCAGGTGAGCAGCGCTTTGCCGAGCTTGCCATTGCGCAGGCTCTGCCGTGAGGAGAAGCCAGCGTATCGATATTCATGTAGTTAACTGCAAGGCTGCCGCATCCGACGCCCTGAACCCACATGGTATCCTGTACTATGTCAAGTTCATCAAGAACTTCGAGAACAGTCTTTACTGCGGAGGAATGAAGACAACCCGGGCAATAGCCGGTAACAGCTCCGTCATATATAGCGGACGGGCGTTCAAATACTACTTTTTCACTCATAATCTTTCCTCCTTACTTGTCGCCGTAGAGCTTCTTGGCCTGCTCTATGACATAGCCGCGGTCGAGGATGTTGCCGCCTGAGGACAGCGCCGTGTCAATTGCTGTGCGTCCGTGCACGCAGTTGGCAACGTCTACGCCGTACTGGGTCGGGATTGACATCTCGGCAACGAGTATTCCGCGAACTTTATCGTAGTTGATTTTTTCAAATGCTTCCTTCGGGAAAGGATTGACCTTAATCGGGCGCATGTATCCTACCTTGTATCCCTCATCGCGAAGGATCTTGACTGCGGATTTTGCAATACGTCCGGATGTGCCGTAACCTGTGAGGATGATTTCGCTGTCTTCAGGAACATCAAACTCATACTCGACCTCGTCCTTCTCCCACTGTGCGTACATCTCGGCATCGACTTTGTTCATGTTTTCCTGGTTAAGTCTCTTGTCAAGGCCGGGTCCGCACTGGACCTGATGCATCTCTCCGCCTTTTCTGCCTCTTGCAGCCCAGGTCTTTGATGCACGGATTTCTTCCAGTTTCTCGTCCGGAATAGCTTCGGGAAGTTCAACAGGCTCCATCATTGTGCCTATGACACCGTCAAGCAGAAGGTATACAGGATCTCTGTACTTGTCTGCAAGCTCGAATGCCTTGTATGTGAGATCTACAGCTTCCTGAACGGATGCCGGTGCAAGAACGAGCATCTGGAATCCGCCGTTGCCTGATGCCTTGGTGGCTTCCATGTAGTCCTGCTGTGCCGGCTTGATATCGCCGATTCCGGGGCCGCCGCGCTGGAAGTTTGCTATAACTGACGGAAGTCTTGCACCTGCGAGGAATGCGATTCCTTCGCTCTTAAGTGCAATTCCGCATGAAGATGAGCTTGTCATGGCACGTACGCCCATAGCTGCGGCACCGTAAACCATGTTGACGGAAGCAACTTCGCTTTCGCCCTGGAGGAAGATACCGTTGACCAGGGGTAGTTTCCTTGACATATACTCGGGTACCTCATTCTGAGGTGTGATGGGATAGCCGGCGAAGAAACGGCAGCCGGCTCTGATAGCAGCCTCGGCAACAGCCTCGGTTCCTTTCATAAATACCTTTTCTGCCATTGTTTACGCCTCCTTATAAACGCTGATTGCAGCGTCCGGGCAGATGCGTGCGCACATGCCGCATCCAACGCATTTATCCGGTTCAAGTGCCTGTACATACTGGTAACCGCTGGCATTTGTCGCTTCGGTTATTCCAAGCACTTTATTGGGGCATGTATTGATGCAGTATCTGCAGCTTTTGCACGCATTTGCGTAGATTTCTACTCTTCCTTTTGCCATAATAGAAACCACTTCCTTATTTAAAATTTAAATTTCACTCAATCTAGCCACTCAAGCAGCGTGTTGAGATTGATTGGGAATACATCGTATCCCGTTTGTTTTTCTACCTCTTTTCTGTGTTCATCCATTGCAACAACGAATTTCACAGGAACGTCAGGAAACATCTCTTCAACCTTCTTAACGCCCTTGAGGATAGTATCAAGATCCGTTTCATAGCCAAGATTGGGGTTTGCTATAACGGATGTTGCCCTGATACTCGCAGTGCCGAGAACACGGGACATGGTATAGTCAATGTCCTCGCGGCTGCCTGACCAGGGCCTGTACGGATTGATAAGGTAGAACACCTCCGTGTTGTCACGGTTTATATACTCGGCAAACTGCCCTATCATATGTGAGCCGTGGCTTCCTCCTCCAACGTCGAGAATAACATAGTAATCTTCGTTGTTGAGCGCCTCAATGACGCCGCTTGCCACAACCGGTGAATCTAGATACTGCCACTGGCAGTGAAACGTGACGCCTTCATCCTCAAGAACACGGGAGCTGTCCCTTGCGCGAAGGAGTGGCTTTGTCTGATCCATGTCAAAAAAGTGGACCTTTCTGTCACCTTTTTCTTTCAAAGCAAGCGCATAGTTCAGTGCAGTCTCCGTTTTTCCGGAACCTGCCTCCCCAATAAAAACATAATTCTTTTTATTTTCTGCTATTTTTCGGATAAAGTCTTCCAAGTATAAATAATCCTCTTGTTTCTTCAGTAAAGAGACACCCCTCAAGGGATGTCTCTTTACCTTTAATGCGAGTTAAATGTTACTTAACTTCTTTATATACGTACTCGCCTTCGAAGCATACCTTCTTGTCAATGAGAGCGCAGAGGATATATGCAACGAGTGATACGAGGAATACCGTGTAGATCGGCTGTCCTGCGAGTGCAAATTTTGCCTTGTCAATCAGGCAGAGTATGTAGGAGATAATGCCGAGGCCGAATACAACCCAGCCGGAAGACTTCTTGAGTGTCTTCGGTGCATAGAAGATACCGGTGAGGAGGATTGTGTACGGTGCCCACAGAGCAAGAACGCCCATGATTGCGCCGAGGATGCTGGATACCTGAGTTGCAATGATGTAGGCAACTACGCTGTAGATAGCAATGATGATACGTGACCACATAACCTGCTTCTTATCAGGCATATCCTTGACAAAGAAGCGAAGAATCAGGTCGTTGACTGTCATATTGGAAAGTGAAACGAGAAGTCCTGAAGCGGTCGATACACATGCTGCCATAACACCTGCAAGAAGCAGTCCTGCTACGAATGGCGGAAGTGTTGCGATAACAGTGGACATTGCGAGCTTTGAGTTAATGTCGGGGAAGCTGCCTGCGGCAATAATGCCGAAGACTGCTGAGAACAGACCTGCGGGAATCATGAGAGCAGCTGCGAGTATGAAGCCCTTCTTTGCTGTCTTCTCATCCTTTGCAGAAAGTGCAACCTGGATGGTGCCCTGTGAAGGTGCTGCCTGAAGTGCCATTGTGACAACCCATGCGCCGATTGCTGCGGTGCCCATGCCTGTCCAGAAGTTCCACCAGTGAGAGCCGTCTCCGCTCTTGCCGGCAGGAAGAGTTGCTGTGATTCCGCTGAATCCGCCATATGCCTTGATAGCAACTATTGCGCCGACTATGAGGCCTATGTAGATGAGGCAGATGTTGATAACGTTTGTAAGAGCTGTTGACCACATGCCGCCGACTATGGCAATGAAGCAGAGCAGTGCAACGCCGATTATAAGTCCGAGCTCATAGCTGATTGTCGGGATAACAGCGTGCAGAATTGTTGCCATTGCGATAACCTGCAATGCAATGATGGTTAACTGGGTGACAAGCTGAATGATAAGACCGAGGGTCTGGAATCCCTTGCCGAAGAGCTGGTTCCACATACCGTTGATGGTCTTGAATCCGGCCTTTCTGTATCTTCCTGCGAAGAAGAAGGCCATAATCAGTGCACCGATTGCCCATGCGATGTCGTACCATGCGCCGGAAAGACCAGCATCATAAGCATACTGTGCAACACCGGTGGTTGATGTACCGCCTATTGCAAGGCCTGCTACGAAGATTCCGACGAGGCCTACATTAAGGCTCTGATCTGCGAAGAGAAAGCTCTTTGTTGAGTTTTCCTTCTGGAGTTTGGTTGCGTACCATGATGTGAATAGTAATGCTACTAGATAGATAATAATAATAGCTAGTGTCATGATATTGCTCCTTTTTTTATAGATTTTTAGTTTTTCTCAGCCGTGTCACTCCCTGCACGGCTGTTGATTACATATTATACTGCAGCCATCAGCTCTTCGAAGCTTGATCCCTCTGGAACAACTCCGAGCTTTGCTGCAAGTCCCGCGAGCTCTGCGCCTAGCGCTTCGCTCACTTCAACACCGGATGCCTTGAACTCGTCGAATTTCTTAAATTCAAGTTCTCCCGGCATGAAGATTTCCTTTACTCCCTCGGCAGGACGTGAATACTTCATCATCTGTACGTATGCATCCGTTCTTGCCTTGAAGTCCTCTATCGGCATGAACTTTGACGGGTCAATAAGGATGAGGCAGAATCCCGTGTGTTCAGCTTCAAGATTCTCAACTGCTCCGATTTCGCTTCCGAAGCATGCTCCACCGAGTGCTGCGCCTATAAGGTCTACCATGGCTGCCAGACCGAATCCCTTGTGTGCCGCAATCGGGAGAACCGTGTATGCTGCCTTTGAGTCGGTCGTGGGTTTGCCTTCATAGTCGTTTGCCCAGCCCGGCGGCAGTTCCTTGCCTTCTCTTGCATAAGCCTGAATCTTTCCGAATGCAACACCGCTCGTTGAGATATCCATAACCATCGGATTTCCGCTTGTCGGTACTCCGGCTACTATTGGGTTGGTGCCTATCAGTCTGTCAGCGCCGCCGAAAGGTGCCATTGACAGATAGGTGTTGCAGCAAAGAAGGATAATCATATCGTCTTTTGCAGCCTTCCATCCGTAATAGGATCCGCATCCGATATTGGAGCTCTCGCGGCCTGTGCAAATTGCTATGCCGTTTTCTTTTGCTTTCGGAAGGATAAGATCATATGCCTTGCTGACATTGATAATGCCAAGTCCGTTGTCACAGGAAAGCTCAACCATGGAGCCCTCGTCCTTCAGCACCTTGATGTCAGGCTTTGCATTATATGCTCCCGAGCCAAAAAGCTTCAGGTACAGAGCAAATCTGGACATGCCGTGCGAATAAACGCCCGTGAAATCAGAATGCGTTATTCCGTCACCGGCGATATCGGCATCTTCATCCGTCATACCGCAGGCTTTGAATAACGCCTTGGTCAGTCTACGTTCTTCTTCGTAACTGATTTTCATGCTTTCTTCCTCCGTAATTTTCGAATGTGAAGCAGTTAATAATTTGTTCACATTTGCCTATATTATAACTTTTTCACTTTATGATGCGCAATTCCCTGATTAACGAAATGATGTATAAAATTTTGTTTAATTTTCGCAAAACTGCTTTGTTATTTTTTTTGTCAATTCATTATTTTGATATATTTTTCACAAAAATAATGGATGCATATTCGCTGTAGACATGTTATTATTTTTTAAGAAATCCTTTACGTACACATTTGTCTTTTTCATTTTTCTAAGTATATTAAGTCCGGAGGCGTAATATGGAAAACGCACTGCCCCTTGAAGGAATAAAGGTAATAGAGCTTGCTGCCGTTGTGGCCGCGCCAACTGCGGGAAGAATACTCGCAGATTTCGGTGCCGAAGTGATTAAGATTGAAACTCCCGTCAGCGGGGATCCGCTGAGATTTATCGGGGATATGACATGGCTTCCTCATACCAAGGACAATAACCCCATGTTTGACCATTTTAATACCGGCAAGAAGCTGACCGCCGTAAATCTCAAAAGTGAAGAGGGCATGGACATTCTTTTCCGCCTTCTTGAAAGTGCGGACGTTCTTATTTCAAATACACGCATGAAGTCCCTCAAAAAAATGGGACTTGACTATGAAAGTCTTCATAAAAGATTCCCGAGACTTATATATGCGCATTTTTCCGGTTTCGGAAACAAGGGGCCGGACAAAGACCGGCCCGGATATGATACCACCGCATTCTGGATGAGAACGGGATCCGTGCTTGACATGGTATGTGAAGGTGACTTCCCTGCTCGTCCGAGCTATGCCTTCGGCGATATTGCCTCGGCTTCGTATCTGCTGAACGGAATACTGATTGCACTTTTGGGGCGTGAAAAAACCGGTCTCGGCACGATGGTTGAAACTTCGCTGTTTGCATCCGGCATTTGGATGAACGGGACATATGTCATCAATACGCAGCCTCAGTACGGAAATGTGCTCCCTCATGACAGATATGAGCCCTGGCATCCGTTTTCCGACTGCTTCAAGTGCAGCGACGGCATCTGGATTGCACCGCTATCTAAGAACTATTCGAAGGACCTTGCTTTTCTGGATGAACTGTTCGGTCTTCATGAGCTCGTGGAGGACGAGGACTATCAGACTGTTACCAGGATGAAGGAAAGCGGCAAGGAAGCCCCGATGATAAGGCATCTGGAACAGATTATTTCCACAAAGACCTCCGAGGAATGGAAGGAGATTTTTGAGAAGGCAGATCTTCCATATGAGATAGTAAGACACATAAAGGATATTCCGAGCGATCCCCAGGCAATTGCTAACGGTTATCTTGAAACGGTTGAATATCCCGAAGGAAACGCCGAAATGCCTATTGAGCCGATAAAATTCTCGGAGTATTCGAAAAAGCCTTTCAAGCGTCAGGGATATATAGGTGCAGATACCGACGAGGTAATGAAGGAATACGGCTATTCGGACGAGCAGATATCCGAACTGAAAGAAAAGAAAGTAATTCAATAATACATATTAAGAAAGGAATGCCGGAAAGCGGCAAGGAGGCACATCACTTATGGAGCAGAAAATCAACGCGATAGTAATCAGTTCCTCCGACAATGTTGCCACAGTTACAAGCGGCATAAAAAGCGGAGAGACAGTCAGGTATCTTCTCGGCGGAGTAATGAATGAAATTACATCCGTGACGGATATACCGCAGTATCACAAGATATCTCTCAAAGACATTGACGAGGGCGGCAAAGTCATAAAATACGGTGAAACCATGGCCGTTGCGACCTCTCCCATCAAGAAGGGATCTCATGTACACAATCATAATGTTGCAAGTGAGGTATCATCATCATGAAATTTCTCGGATATAAAAGGCCCGACGGAAGCGTCGGTATCAGAAACAATGTCCTAATTATGGCCACTGTCGGTTGCGCTTCTGAAACTGCAAGACTGACGGCAGAAAACCTTCACGGAGCAGTGTGCTTCATCAACCAGAACGGATGCGGTGAATCCTCAAAAAACCTTCAAAGAACCCGTGACATGCTCATCGGTCTTGCTGCAAATCCCAACATCTATGGTGTTGTCTGCATAGGTCTCGGCTGTGAAATAAACAAGATGGATGACTTCATTTCCCTTCTGAGGGAGAGAACCAGCAAGCCGGTTGAATACGTGCTTATCCAACAGGAAGGCGGTACGGTTGCCACAGTAGCAAAAGCAACAAAGATTGCGCAGAAAATGATAATAGAGGCATCTTGCCTGCAGCGCGAAGAGTGTGACACTTCCGACCTTATTCTGGGCATAGAGTGCGGCGGATCCGATGCGACTTCTGGACTGGTTTCAAATCCGGTAATGGGCCTAATCTCAGACCGTCTCGTAGCTGACGGCGGCATTCCCATATTCTCAGAGACTATTGAAATGGTCGGTGCCGAGCATCTTCTGGCTGCAAGAGCTGCGACCGAGGAAGTTGCCAAAAAGATATTAGACTTTGTACACTTCAGAGAAGAAGAACAGATTGCGGCAGGTGAAGACATCCGTAAAACCCAGCCATCTCCGGGCAACAAGGACGGAGGCATAACAACACTGGAGGAGAAGAGCCTTGGTTGCATTCATAAAGGTGGCAGCACACCGATTGTCGATATGATAGAAAACTGTCAGCCTCCTGTCAAAAAAGGTCTCAACCTCATGGATACGCCGTGCTACGATATCCTATCGGTATGTTCAAAAGCTGCCGCAGGATGTCAGCTTATAGTCTTCACAACAGGCAGAGGTAATCCCATTTCAAATGTCGTTGCTCCGGTTGTAAAGGTCACGGCAAATGCATCGACTGCCAAGAGCCTTTGCGACAACATAGACATTGATATGAGCGCTGTTCTTGACGGAAGCATGAGCCTCGAGCAGATGGCTGATTTTACCCAGGCTGAACTGCTGAAGATCCTAAGCGGCAAGCTTACAAAAGCAGAAGTATTGAAACTGGGATACTCAGAGGCTATTGCCAGCCGAGTATGTGAGTACTGCTAACCCAACAAATGTAAAAACACCGAAGCGGAAAAATCTGCTTCGGTGTTTCTATTTAATAGCTCATCAGTGGTCTAAATCACTTGTTTCAACTCTTGTATAAGTTCTTGCGGTCTCTTCTCCGTTAAGAACACGTAGAGTTCCTTCGGCAAGTGCCTTCATTTCATCTTCACCAGGATAGATGACGACAGGAGCAATCCACTCGACTCTTTCCTTTACCATATCCGTAAAGTACTTGGAATAGGCAATTCCGCCTGTAAGAATTATAGCGTCGACCTTTCCGTATACGTAAGGTGCGCATTTGCCGATATTCTTTGCGACATTGAGTGCCATTGCCTCATAGACAATCTTTGCCTTCTCGTCGCCGTTTTCAATCATCTTCTCGACTTCTCTTGAGTCTGTGGTTCCGCAATAGGCTTTGAGTCCGCTCTGGTTCTTCATTCTCTTAAGAAGTTCAGGGCAGGTATACTTACCGCTGTAGCAGAGTTTTACAAGGTGTACAATCGGAAGCCATCCTGAACGCTCGGGAGAGTAAGGTCCCTCATCGTCGCTGATAAAGTCGGCTATATGTCCCTTGGTGTGAAGGTTTACAGAAATTCCGCCGCCGAGGTGGGCAACAATAACCGTGATGTCGTCATAGCTTTTGCCGTTTTCCTTTGCGTAGCGGATTGCCGCAGCACGGGTGTTAAGGTTATGGCCGAGTCCTCTGCGTCTGAACTCGGGAAATCCGGTGTAGCGGTTTATCTCATCCATCTCATCAACAGTGACACCGTCATAGATGTAAGCCGGTATGCCAAGCTCCTGTGCGATTGGATACGCAATCATGGCTCCGACATTGGACGCATGCTCCTGATACGGCTTATTCTTGAGCTGCCATATCATATCCTCGTTTACTTCATATGCACCTGCCTTGAGTGCACCAAGCAGACCGCCTCTTGCAACTATGGCATCCAGCGTTTTCAGATCAACATTCTTCTCTTCAAGGCACTTTAATACGAGATTCTTTCTGAACTCATACTGATCCGCAACCTTTGCAAACGGTGCCAGTTCTTCATAGGTATGCGTAATGGATTCGACAAAAATCTGGTTTTTATCCTCATAAAGAGCAACTTTAGTGGATGTGGAACCAGGGTTTAATACAAGTATTCTTTTCACTTGAGTTCCTCCTGAAGTCCCTTGGCTGTCAGTGCAGCGAGAACAATGGATGTATACTTCTCCTCAACAGTGGATCCGCGGCTGGTAAGGGCTATCGGGCACTTGGCGCCGACGATAAATCCCGCCATCTTGCCGCCGGCTGTAATAGTGATTGCCTTGCCGACAAGATTACCTGCATGGATATTTGGAACAATAAGAATATCGCAGTCACCTGCACAGGGGCTGTCAAATCCCTTGAAGTCAGCTATTTCCTTTGAAAGTGCGCAGTCATAAGAAATCGGGCCCTCAACTATGCAGTCTACAATCTCACCGCGCTGATTCATCTGCTTGAGCTCATCGCCTTCAACAGTCTCAGGCATTTTCGGATTAAGCTTTTCGACACATGCAAGTACACCAACCTTCGGGCACTCATATCCGAGAGCCTTGAAGACACTTACGGTATTTCTGATTATATCGGCCTTCTGAGCGAGATCCGGATATGTCATCATACCGCCGTCGACTATTGCTACGAGTTTATGGTAATTCGGCATTTCAAAAAGTGAGAAGTGCGACATGATTCTTCCGGTGCCGAGTCCTGTCTCCTTGTTGACAACTGCCTTTAGGATAACCTTTGTGTCAAGCTTTCCCTTGAGCAGGAAATTCGCCTCACCTTTTCTTACGAGTTCAACAGCCTTTGCTGCTGAATCCACGTCGTCTTCAGCCTCAACTATTCTTATGCCGTCTGAATCTCTTCCCATTTCCTTGAGAATCTTTTTAGCCTCTTCGGCATTGCCGACCAGAACCGGTTCAATTATTCCGTCGTCGGCAGCCATGAGAGCCGCCTCAATGCTGTGTGCATCCGGAAAAGCTATAGCCATTACAGATTTTTCCGGAACAGATTTAGCCGCTGAGATTATCTCATCATAGCTTTTATAATATTCCATTTTTCTTCCTCCCGTTTTTGCTTTGTGTTTTTGTACATTCTGCTCAAATTATATGCTTGAATGAAACGATTTGTCAACTCAAGTTGTGAATAATATAACAAAGTGCAGACAGTTTGAAGTCTGTCTGCACTTTGTTCTTTTCGGTTCAATTTTCTATTTTTTATATTCGTCCATAAGTTTCTGGAAAGCCGGAAGCGATCTTTTAATCATATCGTAGTCTACGCAGTATGCTAGTCTTACATACCCGGGCGCTGCGAACTCGTCGCCCGGAACTATCATGATTTCGTACTTCTTCGCTCTTTCACAGAAGGCAATGGCATCGTCCTCAAGAGCTTTCATGCACAGGTAGAATGCTCCGTCCGGGTAAATGCATTCATATCCCATCTCAGTAAGACTACCGTACAGCAGTTCACGATTCTTGATGTATGGTGAAATGTCAGGCATAACATCAATGCATTTTTGTGCAACATACTGCATAAGCGATGGTGCACAGATATATCCCAGAGCACGTCCGGCACCTGCTATTGCATAGAACACTTCCTCGCTGTTTGTAACTGAAGGCGGTACGACAATATATCCTATTCTCTCACCCGGCATGGAGAAGCACTTTGAAAATGAGTAGCAGACAATTGTGTTGTCATACAGCGTCGGCACAAAAGTTACCTCACCGCTGTAGGCAAGCTCCCTGTACGGCTCGTCGGAAATAATGAAAATGGGATGGCCGTACTCCTTTTCCTTTCTCTTCATCATCTCAGCGACTTCTATAAGCTTTTCCTTTTTATATATTGCTCCCGACGGATTGTTGGGAGAATTAAGTATAACAAACTTGGTCTTTGGTGTAATTGCCGCTTCGAGGTTCTTTGCATCCGGCTGGAAAGTTCCTTCTTCGGACTTCACTTGTATGAATTTATACCCGGCAGTTTCAGCATAGACAGTGTACTCCGTAAAAAACGGTGTAAAGGTTATTCCCTCGTCGCCGTCCTCATAAAGTCCGCGCATGGCCATAACCAGTCCGCCGGCCGCTCCTGTCGCCATATAGATGTTCTTCGCCTGAATATCGGTTCCGAATCGCCTGTTTAGGCTGTCGGCAACCGTCTGGCGTACGGAAGCATCTCCTACGCTCATGGTATATCCGTGAACATCAAGGGACGGCCTTGTCTGCACAATCTCAACTATGGCATCCTGAACCTCCTGCGGAGTCGGGACAGACGGATTTCCGAGAGAATAGTCATAGACATTCTCCTTTCCGATTTCTGCCTGGCGCTTAAGCGAATAGGCGAAAATCTGACGTATTATATTGCTTGCTTTTCCCAACTGGTAGTATGTCTCATCGTACATATCCTTTTCCTCTTTTCCAATATAATTAACATTTCAGACGTCAGTATTCCGCTGATTTTCTGTGTTTCATATACTTTACTTTATCCATTTAAATATGTAAAGTGTCAATTTGACAAAAATATTTGCCGCGCACTATGTGACAAAATGTGAAAAATGCCGATGTTACGGATTGTATTGTACAAATCCCGACACCGGCATGCATTATTTGGTTCTTACCTTCGAATTACTTAGCCTTTTTGCGCTTTGACGCGAGAACAGCTATCAGAATTATCGGTACTATTTCAAGCACGACAAACGGCCAGACAGATGATGAGTATGAGCCGAGTGATGCTGACAGCTTTCCGATAATTGTCGAGCCGAGTGATGCGATGATTATGTTCAGATTCATGATTGAAAAGTTCTTGGGATAGTGATCGCTGCCGAAGAAGTCTCTCGTGGCGGAGGAGGCTATCGGCGGCACCGCCCCGTAACCGAGGCCGCACAGGATAAGTGCAATAAGCATTGGTGCAGTTGCGGACGATTTCAGAGATAAGGCAAGTACAGTTCCGGCGACAATATACACTATGGCATCCACGGTGAGGGCAAACGAGAAGCCCTTCTTGTCATACAACGTTCCGAAGACAATACGTCCGAGGCCGTTTGCTACGGATATCAAGCCGACCGAAAGCGTTGCAAGCGCAGCATCAGCCCCGCCTTCCGCTGCAATGTTCTTTCCATGTCCTATTATTCCCTGTCCAAAGAGACTTAGAAGCGCCGTTGCAAAGAAGAAAATCCAGAATGTAGATGTTTTAACCATTTCTCCGGTGGTAAGGCCTCCTCCAGCGGTACCGGCCTTGTTTTCTGCCTTTTCGCAGTTCAGGAATATTCTCCCGAAGAAAGCAACCAGCAACAGGCATACGGCTGTCAGGACATATGTAATTCTCCATCCGGCCGATTCCATAATGGATGATGCAATCGTTCCGAATACGAGAGTGCTTGCGCCGAAACCCAGAAGTAGAACGCCGGATGCAAGTCCTTTCTTATCCGGGAAAAGAGACACGACATACGATACTACGGCATTATATACAATACCGCAGCCGAGGCTGGAAATAATGAACAGCACAAACAGAAATGCAATACTGTTTCCAGACAGGAAGTAGACAAGCCCGTATCCTGCAAAATCCAGTACTCCGCCGATAAGGATGGTCTTCATAAGGCCCAGTTTACCCGTAAGGAAACTTCCAGCAATTCCGCCGAGGCAGAAGAAAATCATTACAAAGGTAAAGCAGAGTCCGAGCTGGGCAGCTGTCCATCCGAATTCCTTCTGGAACGGGGACGAGAAAATACTCCATGCATATAAAAGCCCGTAAAAGAGCATTATGACCGTACCGGCCGCGAGAGCCGCAGTCCTCGGATATTTCTTTTCAGTCATTGTCGTATCCTTTCTTGACATGCTTTTTCTAAGTCAGAAACTTTGCCCAAAGCGGTATTGTCAGTGCGCAAAGCGCCGTTGAAATAAAAATCAGCTTGGCAGAGAGGGTTCTGTTCCCTCCGTATATGCTGCAGAGCATAGTCGAATTCGTAGCCGCCGGCATTGACGACAGAATTGTAAGGCTGCCCCTCAGCACCGGGTCTGAAGTCAGAAGGCCCATCACGAGATATACCAGCGCGCCGATTAAAAACAGTCTTATCACTACATAAGGTATTGCCCGCCATTCCCCGAATATATCCTTGAACGGAACACTTGCAAGAGCAGAACCTATTACAAGCATGGCGCAGGGAGATGTCGCCTGCCCGACAAATTTACACGCATCAATCAGCACCTCCGGGAGGCTGATCTTAAGTATATAAATAATCGTTGCTAAAACCGATGCAAGAAATGCCGGGTTTAGTATTCTCTTGAGCGGCATCTTACCGCACAGAAGATATATTCCAAGTGAGAAGCACAGAAGATTGAAAGGAATATTCAGAAGCGATGCGTAGAATGCTCCCTTGTCTCCGAAAAGTGCGGCACATACCGGTATCCCGATGTACGTAACATTGCCGCACAGTATTTCGAACATATATACTCCCCTGTCGTCTTTCGGAGGTTTGAGAAGCGGCACAATCAAAAGTGCAACAGCTCCGCTTATTACAAACACAAGCGATGAAAGGCCGATGGCACTCAATACTCCCGATGCGTCAACAGAGGCATCGGATCCTGCTATTGCACTGAAGAGATAGAACGGAAGAATAATCTTGACTACGATATTGGAAAGCTCCGTCGTTGCCTTTTCCGTCAATATCCCGGCTTTTCTGGATGCATAGCCTAAAGCAATACCGAAAAAAATGATTATTATCTGATGAATAACAGGTGACATTCACTTGCTCCCCGGGATATAGATTTTTTCTCTGGTAATATCCTTGAGTGAAGCTGCGCCGGTCATGGTCATGGTATCTCTAAGCTCATTCGTAATTTTGTCCATATAGGCTTTAAAACCGTCCGCTCCGCCGCCGTAAATACAGTTGAGGACAGGACGGCCTATCAGAACAGCATCTGCCCCGAGAGCTAATGCTCTGAACACATCAAGGCCGCTTCTGATGCCTCCGTCTACAAATATGGTAAGTTTTCCCCTTACGGCATCCACGATGGACGGCAGAACTTCAGCCGTTGACGGACATCCGCCGAGTACTCTCCCGCCATGGTTTGAAACTACAATACCCGCAGCACCGGTGTCTGCGGCTTTTTTTGCTCCTTCCACAGTCATGATACCCTTTATGATAAACGGCATTTTTGCATAGGATACTATTTCCTTCATCTCCTCAACCGTTTTGCTTCCGGCATTGGGATTCATCTTTTTCAAAAACGGAAGACCGGCTCCGTCAATATCCATAGCTGCGCAGAAGATTCCGTTTTCATTCAGTATATCCAGCTTTTCGAACACGGCTTCTTTGTTCCATGGTTTGATTGTAGGGCAGCCGCACCCGTCAAGGCTTTTCAGATCTTCTACAGCGCCTTTCATAATCTCGGGATCTACCCCGTCGCCTGTAAAACCCATAAGGCCGTATTCGTATGCGGCCTTTAGCATAATTGAGTTATACGGAATATCCTTATACTTGTCTCCGTAATGTAGGTCCAGCGATCCTAGCGGTGCAGCAAACACAGGCGCCGTAAAACTGCGCCCGAAAAGAGGAAAGCTAATATCCGGTGCAGTATTGGGGCACAGTGTATCCATATTGACGCATATTTCCTGCCATTTGGAGTAGTTCCTGTATGCCGTGTTGCCGGGATACTTGCATCCCGGTCCCGGCATTGAATTGCCGCAGGCGCGTCCGTCACAAATGTCACAGTTCTTGCAGTATGGCCCTACCTGTCCGTCGGCAAGCTTATGCGCCTCTTTATAGTCCATTTCTGTCTCCTATTCCATCATCGCGTCAGCGAGGGCATCGAGCTGAGCGCGGCTTTCGTCATTGAGAGCCGACATTATCTTGACGCTGCATGGTGCGAACTCAATTTCCTTGCTCTTTTCAAACATTGACTTCATTATTCCGGCCGCCTGAGGTGCCCATGTCCCGTTTTCTATGAAACCGATTTTTCTGTTGCGGTAACCTCTTTCCGTGAGGTGGTGAATAAATGACTTCATAAACGGGAATATATCCCCGTTGTATGTAGTAGTAGCGAGAACAATCTTTCCGTAGCGGAAAGCATCCTCGACAGCCTCGTACATGTCATCGCGCGCAAGATCGGTAAGCACAACCTTCTTGCAGCCCCTGCT
>R27__coassemble_284_pt1 | contig 36783 bp, 33 predicted proteins | sample R27__metabat2_high_PE_050 | metagenome-assembled genome bin R27 | reverse complement strand
ATACTAAGGGGTTTACTTCTCTATTTATTTGTCTCACATCATTTTATTAAATACACATGTAGTATTTGCACCGAAATACCGCCGACAGATATTCTATGGAGAGCACAAGACAGAGATAGGACAAATCTTGAGAGAACTGTGCAACTGGAAACAGATAGAAATAATAGAAGCGGAAGTATGCCCGGAACATATACATATGCTGCTGTCAATCCCGCCGAAGTATTCGGTTTCCAGTGTAATGGGATTTCTGAAGGGAAAAAGTTCAATCATGATCCATGAAAGGCATGCGAATCTGAAATACAAGTATGGAAACCGAAGTTTCTGGTGTCGTGGATACTACGTAGACACAGTCGGAAAGAACAAGAAGAAGATAGAAGAATACATACGGAATCAGTTGAGGGAAGACAGAATCCACGACCAAATGACAATGAAGGAGTATGACGACCCGTTTACGGGTGGCAAGTAACAAGCCACTCGCAAGTGTCAGGCCGAAAAAGACCCGTTCACGGGTGGCTAGTATGGTAGGGCTATGCCCGCATATGAAAAACCACCCGCTAAGCGGGTGGATATTTATTTTCATTAGAAAAACCGGCAGTATGTCGTTGCACTTTTCCGGAAGTCATAATTGTGTTATAGTAAAAATGGAAAAAATAAACCATCCAAATTTTCAGCCGACGTGAACGGAGGGATCAAGATGGCCAGCAGAAACAGAAAAAGTATTATTTGCGTTCTTGCAATAGCTGCGGCGGCGCTAATGGCGCTTATGCTGTGCGCATGCGGGAGGAGCACATCCGGCGGGAAACAACCTGTAGACTTGACTGTTCCGGAATTCGGAGAATACACGGGACTGACGAAATTCCTTGATGGTGCCGCGAATGATCCGGTTGTTCGTATTATATACAGACCCGGCACAATGGGGAGCGACAGCGAGCTTTATGTGACGGATGCCAAACAAGTGGATGAAATAGTAGACGGCTTAAAGAATGTTAAGATTTTTGGCGTTACATATTCAATGGTTACCGACTGGTATCCCTCCATTACACTTGAGACCGAGAGCGGAGCTTCGCTTTCTTTATACTTTAATGGTGAATGGCTGGAAGGACGCCAGGTAAACTATACTCTTGTCGGCATGAAATCGGTGTGGAACCTTATCAAGGAGAATGCAAGTGAGCCGGAACCTTTGCAGTGCGGTGATTTCTTATATGAGCTTCTGGAGGATGGAAGCGCGATAATTACATACTATATTGGCAACGGAGGCAAGGTTGAGATTCCGGAAACTCTGGATGGAAATCCGGTTACCTCAATAGGATATGATGCCTTCCATGGGATGGATGAAATAAACGAGATTATCTTTCCTTATGCCATTAATCGTATCAAAAGACAGGCGTTTGCTTATTGTGACGGTCTGACCCGGCTGGAAATAAATTGCGGTGATATGGTAATCGAAAGTGATGCTTTTGAGTATTGTGACGCACTCAGAGAAATAGTTATTTCCGGAGAAAAAGTCTGTATTGAGCGAGAGGCGTTTCATTATTGTAAAGTCTTGCGCCGCATTGAGTTCAATGTAACAGACCTCACAATCGCGAATGACGCATTCGAGTACTGCAGAGGGCTAATTGAAGTGAACCTGTCGGGTACACAGTCGGCTGAGATTAAGAAGGAAGCCTTCGATTACTGCGAAAATGCAAGCTTTATTGTTTCGGAAGGAAGTGATGCAGAGGCTTTCTGCATTGACAATCAGCTTCCTTATACGCACCCCTGAATATTAATCATATTATTTCATAAGAATACTAAACAGACCCCGAGATGTAAAAACATTTCGAGGTCTGTTAATATTTGAATCTGGAATTTATTTTTAACAACAAGTTTGTTGAAACGTTCACCAAAAAAACCAAGGAATAATTGAGAAAATTAATAAACCAAACCGCAGGTACAGTTGCAGCAGCCGCAGCATGAGCATGGAGGCTGAGGCGGACACGGAGGACATGATTCAGGATAGTATGTGTATATATAGGCCATATCTGTATAAACAGGGCCGCCGTATCCGGTAAAGCAGGCCTGAACTCGCCAGCCGCCTAAAGATGAGGGGATGTTGGAGAGGTAAATCGTGTTGGTCCAGTTTCCTCCGATGCATAGACCCGGAAAGTAGTACGGGCCATCGCTGAGGTTGTAAATGACTGTGCCTGTCGGATCAACCAGAGTCCAGCTGACAGAGGTAGAATTTGCAGCGTATGCAATGAACATGCAGGATCCGCCGACAGCCACATTTTCAGAATATGGGTTTTTGGTAACATAGACATAAGACGGAGCAGGCTCAACCTCGGGCTGGGTGGCGACAGGCTCTGTGGGTACAATATAAGCAGTTTCATTTACTTCAACAGGGGCAGCGGTTTCAAGTGGCTCGGGAGTTGCCTGAACCGGTGCAACAGCCTGTACAACTTCGGCAGAGGCAACTTTTTCGGAAGATACAGTGCTTGCTACAGTTCCGTCGGGAAGAGTCAGTGCGGTACCTTCCGGCATCTGAATATAGATGTCTCCACAGGCTGTAAGAGATAGTATTGATAATACAAGTATAACAACAAGCAGCGTCTTCTTCATAATTTCATTCTCCGTTGATTAATTCCTTACTACATAATAGTTTTAATATTTGAAAAAGACAAGAAAAAACACAACCTGTTGCGGTTAGATGGCCGAAACAGGTTGCGTAAACACTATCAGTAGAGAATTAGGGCTATAAATTCCAGCGGCTCGTCGGAATTGTTCTGCATTGCATGTGTTTCACCGCTGTTGCAGATGGCAGTATCTCCGGCACGTAGTTTTACGATTGTACCGTTATCGTTGTAGATGCCTTCACCTGAAAGGATGTAAAAGATTTCGTTATCGCCGTCGTGCTTGTGTTCTCCGATGGAATCGCCGGCGTTAAGAATCATGTGGTTGAACATTCTTCCTTTCCCGTACATTTCGTCAGCGCCGTTTAGCACTTTATGCATTTCGACTTCACCATTTCCGCCGCGGATGCATTTGAATTCGACAGCCTGATTTTCTTTGGTTCTGACCATAATAAAACCTCCAGTATTTGTTTTCTATTTCAAAAATTTGTTTCTAAGTATCTGTCCTATATCATCGACGGTGACGTTGCCGACAGTATTTTTGACGGAATTGTTGTTTTCCCATCTGGGAAGGGCAAGGGCTATTTCTTCTTCACTCATTTCGATATCCGAATAAGGAAGACATTTTTCAATCAAATCAATCAAGTCCTCTTTCTCAAGGCCGAGGCTTTCATAGAATGCATCAGAATCGGATTCGTCAACAGCAGAAACGTAGTTGAGAAGCTCGGGGAGAAAGGTTGCGCAGGCAATTCCGTGGGGAACATTGTATTTCTCGGTGAGGTAGTACCCGACATTGTGAGGAAAAGCTGTTCCCGTGACACATATTGCGAGACCGCCGAGTATGGATGCATCGTAAAGCTGCTGCCTCTGGCTAAAGGACAGCTCAGCGCCGCTTGCTGCCTCAAAAAGAGGAGAATACAGCAGCTTGATTCCACGGACTGCAAAGGCTTTTGATATGTCGTTGGCCTTTTTGCAGAAATAGCTTTCGGTGCAGTGGGCGAGAACATCAATTCCCGTTGACAGGGTAACTGAAGATGGCAGAGACATCGTAAACGAAGGATCTCCGAATGACAAAGAGGCATACATTCGTTTGTCATGAAGACTGTGCTTCCTGTGTGCGGAGTCGGTCAATACGCTGACATTCGTTACTTCACTTCCGGTTCCGGCTGTTGTGCCGACAAGAACAATCGGAAGCGGATCAACATCCCACTTGGTTGAGTAGAACGTGCTTTCGTCCAGAGTGGGATTTGAAGCAAATACAGCGGTTGCCTTTGCGGCGTCCATCGCGCTACCTCCGCCGATGCCTATAATGAATCTGGCGCCCTTTATGTTCGCATCTCGGCCGGCTTCCATACATGAGTCTACAGTTGGGTTGGGTGCAATTTTATCATAAATGTGGGAGCTAATACCGCATGTATCCAAAACAGAGATAACGGCATCTAGTGCACCGCTTTTTTTTGCAGAAGATGAGCCGGTAACTATATAACAGACGTCTCCGAGTTCAGCTAACTCATCCTTGTGCAAGGACAGGACATCTTTACCGGTATAGAGTTTAGCAGGCATATAAAAATTCATTCGAACCTCCTAAATTAGGAAAAAGAGTGTTGCCGTAGCATCTTAAGTCTATTAGTCTTTCCAAGAAGGTTTCCGCGTTGAAGAAGCTTTCCGGATGGGAATGTTTTCATCTTCGGAAGGTGGATCTTTCCACGACGGAATTCTCTGCTCGGAAACATTCTTCCGTGGCGGAATTTGACTTCCGTCTTTGGAAGCCGTCTTTTTTTGACGTTTTGTATCCGCGTCTTCCTGCTTGGAAACAGAAAAATGGCCGGAAGCAGCAGCTTTAGAATTGCCTGCAGATTTTCCACTCTCTTTTTCGGATGCAACAGACTCTTCGACAGACTTTTTTGCCTTAATGAACTTTCTTATAGTGAAGACAATCAGGAATACAAGCCCGGCTATTGCAAGGAATAAAAGCGCAACGACCCACGAAGGGGATTTAGTAACGTGAGAGTTTACTGCGCCGGAAGAAGATGATACGCTCTTCAGCTGTTCGGCACTCCACAGGAACTCTTCGGGAAGATTATCGACGGAAAGCAGGCTCTCTCTGGTGATGGGTGCGGCCTTTGATTCGGATGAGTACTCGTCTATTCCGTTGAGTGCACTTCCGACAAAATAATTGTAGAGGAAGTATCCGCTGTCACAGCCGGCTATTCCACCTCTGTGCTGATTGGCACCGCTGATAGTAACTTCTGCAAAGTTGCCGATGACAGAGCTTTCGTTCAGTACAATCTTCTTGGCTGTTCCGCTTCCGATGATTCCTCCGACATAACTCTTCGCGTCAAGCGAACATCTGACAAAACAGTTTCTTACAAGACCGTGAGCGCAACCCGCGATTCCGCCAACATATGAGCCTTCAAGACTTTTTACCGGGCTGTAATTCTCACAATCAGTGACAGCTCCGATGTTTTCAAGGCCGACTATTCCACCGGCATAGCTGCTGTTTGAGATGACATTACCATAACTCTTGCATTTGGATACAATGCTGCGGTAAAGCAGGGATTTTATACGTACGCCGCCGAGGTCTTCATTGTCATCTATCTGAGGAGAGGATGAAACGGACATGCATCCGACAATACCGCCGACGTTTTCGGATCCCTCGACTGAACCGGTGCTTACGGAGTTTTGAACTATACCGAAGGAGCCCTCTCCAGAGGGGAATTCGTCCCCGGAAGCATCGTACAGGAATGTTGAAAGGGATAAATCTGTAAGTGAGTACGCAGCAGAATAGATGTTATCGGTAATAATCTGTGCTTCAGATGTGATATCCCTGACATTAGACGTTAGCAGATTGACCGCGGTATTGAGAGAATAAGTCAGGAGCTTGGCTTTTTGAGAAATATCTGAAATGGAAGCACTTAACGCGGCAAAAGAATTCGATACTTCCGGAGGGAGTGTTGAAAAGGTAGGAAGACCTTCATTGTCAAGCGAGGTGAAAAGATTATGTATCTCGGTTGTAGTATCATCAAGGCCATTGATGGCACCTTGAATATTGCCAAGTCCATCAACAAAACAGTTAAGACCCTGCTGCAGTTTGTCATCTGATTCGTCACCTGACCATTCCTTAATCAGAGTAATGCCGTCTGAGAAGTCATCAAGTCCGTCGCTGAAATAAGTGCCGATTTCATCTAGTCCGGAACTAACGCCGTTAAGGCCGGAAACTGCGGTGTTTGCATAATCCTTGAGCTCGTTTACCTCGGATATCTTGCTGTTGGCAACCGAGGACAACTGATAGCTGAGGTTTGTGGCATTTGCGCTTGCCGCACTGACGGAATTCATAAAGTCTGCCATCGAGGCGCTTATCCCGGCCGAGGCATCGTCAACATCATAGGAGAGAGAATCAATGAGGAGCAAAATAGTGTCTATTTCGTTCTTGGCTCCTGTCAGAAGATCTTCGGAGTAGGATGTCTTAATATAGGGCAGACTCAAGCCTACAATCCCGCCAACATTTTTGCTTCCTTGAACGCTTGCATAGTTTGAACATAAAGCAATGTTTCCGCTACTGCAGCCGGCTATTCCTCCGCTGTTCTGAGACTTTCCTGTCGAACCGACAAGGCCGAGGTTTTTACACGAAAGAATGGACCCGGAGTTGTTTCCGGCAATCCCGCCGCTTCTGTCATCGGCGGAGTCAATGGTTCCGCCGAAAATCAGCTCGCCGAGTCCCTTAAGGCCTGCGGATTTTATATTTTTCAAAGTAATTCTGGAATTTTTCTTGATACCTACATCAACTTCGCTGAAGTTGGCACATCCGTTGATTACCCCGTTGTTTATTCCGGCAATTCCGCCGCTGATTGTCTTGCTGGAGACTTTTCCGGTGAAGACGCAGCCCTCAATGTAGCCGCTGTTTTCAGCTACAATCCCTCCGGCACAGATTACTTCCCCCGAAGGTGTCACAGAACCGGATACAACGAGATTCTTTATCTGACCCGATGAAGTTACCAGACCGAAAAGACCTGCACGGGACAAGCTTCCGTTTACTTTCAGATTTGAGATAGTATGCCCCTGACCGTCAAATGTACCCGAAAACACAGGAATCGGAGTAAATGCCTTGGTTAATACAATGTCATCCTGCAGTAAAACTATAGCATTTTCACTCCATGTATCAAGACGGCAGCTCTGAGAAAGGGCTCTGAGATCGGCTTCGGTAGAAATATAGACATATCTTGTTTCCTGATCTTCCTGAGCAAAGCAGCACGGATTGAGCGTACAGGCAATTAATAGTACGCAAAGGAGAAACGGTATTATTCTCTTTTTGAGAAAATGAACCATAATCTGACTCCGTGATATTGTTTTCAACAATTATATCATGGCAAGAGGTATCTTGCCACAAAGAAAATACCGGATAACCCTTGAAAAAAAGGGTGAAAAAGTAGTTTAATGAAAGCAGAAATCCAAAACTAATACTAGGAGGAATTAAATCATGTTATGGGGAGACGGATCGGCCGCTGCCATTGCGGCTGCTGAATCTGCAAAAGCTGCGGTTAGAAGTACCGCAAACTTCAACTGGACATTTATTGCGCTGCTGGCATTGGTCCTTTGCGGAGTATATGTACCGGCAATAAAAGCTAAAAAATGGAACTCGGTTTTTGCGGCACTGGCTTTATACGGTGTTCACTGGTTCTATGAGATTACAAATGCGGTAATATGCCATTTTTCAGGGTACGCACTCTGGCACGTTACTCCGGAAAGCACAACATGGATTATACTTGTCGGTGTCAGCTGGGAACTTTCCATGATGTTCTCAATAGCGGGATTCCTTGCGGATCTCCTTCCGGAAGATAAGAACATGAAGATACTTGGAATCAACAACAGAATCTTTTTTGCAATAGCAAATGCTCTTGGCTTTGCCCTTTTTGAAATCTTTCTCACAACGACGCCGTCGTTTGTGTGGGTCTATAAATGGTGGGGATTCCTTCCCGTATTTATAACAACCTATATTCCGTTCTTCCTTGCTGCGTTTCTCATTTATGACAAACCGCGCAAAACGCAGAAAAAGTTCTGCGGTATTTTGTGGGCAGTTGATGCTCTTCTGCTAATTATTCTGATTCCGCTTGGAATAATTTGATAAAAGAAAAGAGAAAAATGGAACATTTTGAGAGAATAAGAGCAAGCCTTGATGACCTGGATGCAATTGTGCTGACCAGTGAAGCCAACCGCTTTTACGCCAGCGGTTTTCACACAACAGCGCCAGATGACGCAGTTGTTCTGATAACAAAGGACAAGAACTATCTGTTCACCGACTCAAGATATACGGAGGCGGCGACAAATCAAGTAAAGTCAGCAGCAGTTTTACCGAATGAGGATATCAGCAAATACATGAGAGGCCGGATCGGATTTGAAGCTGCGGCGGTTACAGTCAAAAGATTTGAAAAATGGCAGGAGGACTACAGCTGTTCCTTCACAGATATTTCCGATGTAATGACGGCTCTCCGGCAGAGCAAGGACGATGAGGAAATTGACTGCATTATTAAGGCGCAGCGTATTGCGGAAAAGTCGCTTTTGGAACTTATTGACGAAAAAGTCGAGGGAAAAAGCGAAAAGGAACTGGCTGCTCAGCTTCAGTACATAATGCTCAAAAACGGGGCAGAGGGTCTCAGCTTTGATTCCATAATAGCATCCGGACCAAATTCGAGTATGCCGCACGCGGTTCCGACCGACAGACGCATAACCAGCGGCGATTTTCTCACGATAGATTACGGATGCATTTACAGAGGATACTGTTCAGACACCACGAGGACATTTGCTGTCGGACAGGTAAGCGATGAAATGAAGAAGGTATACGAGATTGTCCTTGAGGCTCAGCTGGCGGGAATTGCCGCCGCAAAGGCCAGCGTTTTAGGCAAAGACGTACACAATGCCGCAAAAAAAGTTATTTCCGATGCGGGATACGGGGACTATTTCGGTCACGGATTCGGTCACAGTCTGGGAATCGAGATACATGAAAGCCCGAATTTCTCACCGAAAAACAGCAACCCAATGCCGGAAAATGCAGTGGTATCGGCTGAACCGGGCATCTATCTTCCCGGAAGGTTCGGCGTGAGAATAGAGGACGTAATAATTCTCAAAAAGGACGGCTGCATTAATATTACAGAACTTGACAAGAAACTGACTGTAATAGCCTGAAAAAACAATTAATATTCCTGTAACAAAACAGAACCTTTACACGTATAGAATAATGTTTGCGTGAAAGGAAAATTCATATGAAAATATCTAAAACGTCAGTAATTATTCTTGTTTTGCTTGTCTGTCTGCTTGCAGCGGTATCAGTTGGAAGAATCCGCAGTCTGTCCGCATCCGCCGAAAAAGCGGAGGAAGCTGCAAAACCTTCAGAGCAGAAGATTGAAAAGACAGAAGCCGTGCAGACAGAAGAACCCGTAATTGAAGCAAGTGTCCAGACACCCCAGCCGGCAGAGGAAACGCCCGAGCCGCAGGCCGAGACAGACAGTGAACCTGAAACCGTCGACTGTACGGTTGAGGCAAACGGCTATAAGATTTCAGTTCAGGGTGCAACTATTGAACAGGACTGGAACGGAAACGACATCGTAGTCGTTATGATGCTGTTTACTAACAACAACACCAGCGAAGCGCAGTACTGGAATTTTGCGGATGAAAGCGCATACCAGAACGGAAATATGCTCAGAGAGGATATTCCCGTTGCGGACAGCAAGTTTTACAATGCAACACATGCCATATCCGGAGGCCAGACAATCCCAATATACATTCCGTTCGAGCTTCAGGATCCCAATGCAAAAGTCGACTTCAAGATATCCATCAAGAACTTTGCCTCGGGCACAACACTTGCAAGCAATTCGTGCTCTATGACGCTTAAATGAAAAAGACCGATGCCCAAAAAGCGGGTATCGGCCTTTTTGTCTACATATAATCTTTTAGCTCCGCTTCGAGCTCAGAATAGATTGCTTCCTGCTCCGCATTCGGTGGAATCCATACGGCAAGCTGAAGAGTATCGATGCTGATGTATCCGTCAGGGATTTCATCAGGAAGAAAAACAGCCGCATCGCATTCATCAATTCCGGTATACGTGAACTTTATATCGTTCAGCCTTCCAAGCGCTGCCGCTGCAAGCCGGCATTTTCCTTCAGCAAAAACATTTACGCTGTTTTGCCTGGCCAGCGCGATGAGGTCGTCTGCAGACGAAACAGAAGAACCGGCCTTAACGCAAAGCGCGGGATAGACACAAACGGGCGGAGCCTCGGTCTCAACCGGAGCTTCAGTTTCAATCGGCTGCACGCTTTGAGTTTTTGCACATGCACTTAGAAGAACAACAAGCGCGAGAAGTACGGGCAGTGTTTTCCAAACCTTATTTTGCATTTGATTTCTTTCTGCCCTTTTTGGAAAAAGCAATCTGGCGGCGGTACTGAAGAAGTGTGATAATTCCAAACATAAGCGCTAGCAAACCGAGAGTAATCCAGGTCCATGTAATGCTTTTTGCGAGAAAGCCCAACAGCAGCAGCATAGGAGCTCCAAGTACAATGGACCAGAGATTCTGGTAAATGACGTTATGCGAGGCAGGAGTCTTGTAAAGCGGATCTATCTCACGAAGAAGAATAATACCCGTGGATGCAGTGCCGGTCAGCATTCCGTACATCACCAGGAACATCTCCTCGGAATAGTTCGGAAACAGTCTCTTGCAGGTCCAAGAGCAATACCAGTATGTGACGAAAGCTCCTGCTATGCAGACGAGGAGAAGAGGAATCCAGAATTCCTTAAACTTGAAAGCTTCAAGATTGATAGCGGCAATAGATGCTACGACCATTAAATCAAACATGAGACCGCTAATACGGTTGAGCATGAAGTTGTTTGTGTATTCGCGGTGCATGATACCTTTTTGACGGAGCTTATTTCCAATGTTCTTGAAAAGAATTGCCCAAGCGGTACCGACAAGGAAATTAAAGCCCCAAACAAGCGGGTTGACGGTACTAAGAAGGAATCCGCCGGCAGGCAGGAACACAAACTTGTATAAAGCCCACATTGAGCCGTACGAAGCCATATATGTTGCAAAGACAAGAGCAAACTGAACAGTAAGCTTGTCCATGGATTCAGAAATTGGGATTTCCTTTCCGCCTGTTATCTTCTCTGCCGATAGGTCTTCAACTTCCTCGGCATTCTGAATCATTGCGCGAGGGTCGCCTTTTGCACGAAGCTTGTTGAGGAAAATAACCCCGCCGACGCATGCACTTATGAACCCCATAGCGGCAATAGCAAGACCATACGAGGCACCGTTCTTAAACCCATACTGATTCATGTAAGTTGTGCCCCAGTTGAAAGCCTGTCCGGGACCCTGCCCGTAACCCATTGGAAGAAGTGCACCTCCGCCAGGGAAGGCTCCGATAAGATAGTAAAGTATAAGAGTAATTAAAATACCCACAAATCCCTGAAGCAGGTATCCGCCTACAGTGATAGTAGAGGTGTTAAACACATCACGTCTTGCTTTTTTGCCTTTGACCCCGTCGAGATGTCTCCAGGCAAGCGCTATAAAGCCAAGACCCAGACCATGATAGGTTATTGCCTCAAGAGAAGACAGCTGAAATACAGAGCTGCCGGTAATGGCTTTATATATCGAGTCAAAAATAAGAACAATAAAACCGCCAAGTACAGAACTTGGAATAAGAAACTTTCTGAGCGCGGGAATTACACGCCTGAAAAAATTGGCGACCATCATGGATAGGAGCAGGACTGCTATTGTGACGATAAAGCCCCATATTTCATGGTCCCAGAAATTAAAGTCGGAAGTCAAGAGACAACACCCCCCTTATTTTGATAAAATTATTTTAAAATTTTGAAGCATATATGTCAATAAGCAAACCGATATGCTATAATACATAGACGAAAAAAAACAAATGAAGCTAGGTGCAAAGGAGAAAGATGGAATACAAGGAAGCACTGGGTTATATTAATAAAATTGAATGGTTCGGTTCTAAGCCGGGCCTTGGAAGAATTAGCGCACTGCTTGAAAAAATGGGCAATCCTCAAAATGGCTTGAAGTATGTTCATATAGCGGGAACCAACGGAAAAGGCAGCTGCGCATCTATGACAGCGTCGGTTCTCAAGGCGGCAGGGTACAAGACGGGTCTATATACTTCACCGTATCTGTTCAGATTCAATGAGCGCATGCAGGTGAACGGACATCAGATTGAGGATGAGGATCTTGCCAGAATAGTCAGTAATGTTGCACCGATTGCAGATGCAATGGAGGAGCACCCGACAGAGTTTGAGGTTATGACGGCTGTTGCATTCCAGTGGTTTGCGGAGCAGAACTGTGACATAGTAGTGCTTGAGTGCGGAATGGGCGGCAGAGACGACGCCACAAACGTGATAAACAGTCCCGAGGTAGCAGTGATTATGAATATCGGGCTCGATCATACTCATGTTCTGGGCGACACAATAGAAAAGATTGCCGAGAACAAGAGCGGAATCATTAAGGAAGGCTGCCAGGCTGTCTTATACCAGCAATCGGATGAAGTGGAAGAAATAATCAAAAAGCGCTGTGAAGAGGTCGGGGCAGGACTGAAGGTTGCGGATTTTTCGTCAATTGAGCCTGAATTTGACAGCCTTGAGGGTCAGGCTTTTTCGTATAAGGGTGAACAGTACGCACTGCCGCTTCTTGGGGCGCATCAGAGAAGAAACGCGTCTGTTGTTATAGAAATAGCAGAAGCTCTGCGTGATAAGGGATACACAATCGAGCAGGAACAGCTTGAGCACGGACTGTATTCTGTCTTCTGGCCGGCGAGATTTGAGATAGTTAATGATGATCCATATTTTGTCGTTGACGGAGGACACAATCCACAGTGTGCCACGACAGTCGTCGAGAACCTGTCTGACTACTTCCCGGGAATCAGACATATAATGCTGGTAGGAGTGCTTAAAGACAAAGACTACGATACGCTTTTCAAAATACTGAATCTGGCGTCGGATGAATATGTGTGCGTAACACCAAAGTCAGAAAGAGCGCTGGATGCAGCGGATCTTGCAAGGCATCTTGAAAAATACGGCAAGAAAGTAACCGTATGCGACAGTATAGAAGATGGCGTGTTTACTGCAATGGAAATAGCGAAAGAAAAAGAAGGTATGGTCTGTGCGGTTGGCTCACTATACATGAGCGGGAAAATCCGCGACTGCTTTGGGTTATATTGATGAGAGTGCTTGCAATAGATTACGGCGATCAAAGAATCGGCCTCGCGGTTTCGGATCTCACCGGAATGATAACGGGTGATGCGTGGACGCTTAATGAGTGGAATATGGAACGTGCGTCAAAGACCATAGCCGAAGAGGCCAAGGGACGTGATGTTGGAACAATCGTTCTGGGTCTGCCAAAAAACATGGACGGGACTGAGGGCCCGAGAGCCGAAAAGAGCCGGCAATTCAAAGAAATTCTTGAAAAAGACAGTGGTCTTCCGGTGATTCTATGGGATGAGAGAAGAACAAGTGTTGAGGCTCATGCCATACTTCACAGTGTTGGCAAAAAGGAGAAAAACCACAGAAAGACGGTAGACGCCGTCGCGGCAAGCCTAATTCTTGAGGGATATCTCGGAAGCCTTTAACTCGTTTACATTGCGTTCATCACATTTTTTGAGATAGTAATATAATAGGATTATCCAAAGAAAGGAGATTAGCTATGGCAACATTCAGAGAGACACTGGTAAAGGACGTCATGGGCAATCCTCAGCTCAAGGCAGTGCTGGAGAAATATGCTCCTTCAATTGCTAAGAGTCCAGCAGCAAAGTTGATGGGCAAAAAAACCTGTGGAGAGGTCTTTGATCTCGTGGTTTCCAAGAACATAGTACCAAGGGAGACAGCAGAAAAAATCGAAGCTGAAATCAACGCACTTCTTTAATAGAAAAGAAAAAGAAAAATACCGCCTCAATTTGAGGCGGTATTTTTTTAGTATTCTAACAGTTTATATCGATAATTCGGTTTCCGTATTCCGTACGTTTGTTTAGCAAGGTTTCATATAAGTTTTCAAGTTCCAGCTCTGCGCATGGTGCATTGCATTTCTCACATTTTTCGGTGCAGTCCGGATACATCATTTTGATTACATCATTGGGATTTTCCCAGATGTGAAATACTAAATCTGAGACAGCTTTCGGAAGAAGCTGGTCCATTACGGCTTTCACGTCTTCTGCTTCCCTGCCTTCGTTTAAACCGGTTATCAGCAGGTAAACGCCGCGGGTGAAAAGCATATCGGTTTGCCTAATAAAATTACCTTCGGATAGAACAGATTTCAGAACTGCTGCAGCTTTTTCACCTTTTCCGAGCCGCCAGTAACATGCGGCATTAAATAGTTCCAATTCATAATTCCCACCGATTTTGCATCCCACATACGGAACGGAGGTAACATAGTTTATGTCACTTTCTCCGTATTTAGAAGAATACTCGGAAAATTTCAGCAAGCGTTTAACGTCCTTGTCATCAATATCGGAAAGAGCTTTCCATGCTTTAGCGGAATTTAGTTTGAGTCTGGCCTTTTCAAGTGCATAATCTGGATCTGTTACCTCCGAAACACCTGCGGCATAGACATACACAGTAGGAAATCCGAGGAAGGAAACATCAGCCAAATATACGGCAGGGCTTATTGACAGAAGGACAGAAACCATATAATCAAACAACGCTTTGCTGTCAAAGGAGGATACGTCTTTCCATTCTTTGAAAGTCCATCCGGGATTATCTTCAAGAAGGGAAGCGGGATATATTCCGTCACCGGACTTTAGCATTTGAAAGGTGTTTTCTTTGAGGAGCATCTCACCGGAAGAGAATTCTATGCTTCCGGCCATGCTGGCATCTTTTAGATTTCTTCCCTGAACAGTTTCTGTAAAGAGACGTTCAAGCGCAATTCCCATTTCAGGGTGTGCACCAAAAGTCATACCTACAGTGCCATGCAATTGGTCGGTTATAGCTGCGCAAAGAACGGGCAGACCCTTGCCAAGTGAACAGTCAAGAATACGTATGTCAAGCCCCTTGACGGCTTTTGTCTGTTCAATCATTTTTCTGATACGGGGATATCTGTCCAGCACTTCGTCCGGAACGGGAGGAGGAGTAAGACGATTTTTAACAATCTCCATCTCAGAGAAACGCTCGAGTATTTCAGACATTCCCTGCACTGCAGCTTCGTTTATGGTGTTCCCTGATGCCATGCCGTTTGACGCCGTTAAACGGTACAATTCGTCAATTGGAAGCATGACTGTTTTGCAGTCAGGATATGACATAAAAGGATACATACTGCTTTTCCTGCCGGCATATCTCTTCGGAACGGGAACAAGAAACATGTTCTGTAGTCTTTCCATGAATTCTGCGTAGGCGCTTGCCTCGCAGAGTTTTTTGTAAGACCTTTTCCGTTGGTACCTATTGCAAAAGGGCAATCCAACACTACTCTTCCAGAAAAACATCCGTAGTCGAGATCTTTGGTATAGGTATATGACGTATGAATAGAATTATCCTCAAGGATTTTCTTAATCGTTTTTACTGTTTTTTCAGGGGATGAATCTTTATAGTGCAGAGCACAGCTTACGGAATCCATATCTGTTAAATCTCAAGAGCAGCATCAAATGCCTCGCGGTTTGCTTCAAGCGCACGTCTTACCTCTTTGGCATCTCCTACTGCACGGTACACAATACCTTTTGCATCACATGTCTGTCTAATTGCCGTGTCATCAACCGGAGTACTTCCGGTGGCGGTAACAACAAAATCATAAGGAACTTCAATGATTTCACCGTCTTTCTCGGCAATAACGGATGTGCTGGTTATTTCCTTCACTGTCGCTGAGGTAATGGTTTTGATACCTTCCTCCTTGATATAGTCAAGAACACAGTATTTTCTTGCGGAACCCAGGTCTATTGCAACGGCAACGTTCATCTCCAGCACTGTCACATCGCACCCACCGGTTGCCAACAGCTCAGCGGTCTCAATACCGACCATGCCTCCGCCTATAACGACAATCTTTCCGCTAACTTTTACTTTTCCGGATATCACATCGTGACTGCACACAATGTTATCTCTGTCAATTCCATTAATCGGAGGAACTGATGGAGTTGAACCCATACAGTTGAAAACAGCATATGGCATTATTTCTGAGATGAGTTCAGGCGTCAACTCTGTGTTGAGTCTTACATCCACTCCCATGCGTGTGACCTGCTCGGCCATTGCCTCGGCAGCTTTCTTCATTTCTTCTTTTCTGGGCGTACTCCCAGCAAGAATAAACTGACCGCCGAGCTTTTCGGTCTTCTCGCAAAGAATTGGATTATGCCCGCGTTTTTTCAGAGTTTTGGCTGCCATGAGCCCAGCCATGCCTCCGCCTGCAATAAGCACTGTTTTCGGCTCACGAACTATTGACATATCTATTTCGCTTTCACGGCCAACCGCAGGGTTTCTCAGGCAGGTAATATGTGGCATTTCCAGATTAGCAAACCCGTCAAGGCAGCCTTCGTTGCAGCCAACGCAGAAATCTATGTCATCAACTCTGCCTTCACGGCACTTGTTCATGAATTCCGGATCTGCTATCTGGGCACGCGACATGGCCACAAGATCAACCAGGTCCTTTTCCAATATTTCTTCAGCATAATAAGGGTTGTTTATTCTTCCTACGCACATCGTGACCATTCCGGTTTCTTTTCTGATGCGCGCTGAGTTTTCAAGATTGAATCCGTGAGGAAGATCTATTGGCGGAACTTCAAACCTGTTGGCAGTAGTAATCATGTTTCCTCGTGACAGGTTGAGCATGTCCACGCCTATTACCTTGGCCTTTTTGCAGAATGTGATACAGTCGTCCACTGTGAGTCCTTCAAGGTAATCATCTTGTATTGATGCACGGATGGAAAGTGGCATGTCATCGGGCATGTTTTTTCTGACTTCTTCAAGACATGCCAGAGGATATTTCATGCGGTTTTCAAATGAACCGCCGTATTCGTCAGTTCTGTGATTGAAGCAAGGACTTAGAAAAGAGTGGAGCAGATACTGATGAGCACAATGAACCTCAATTAAATCTGCACCGCATTCAACGGCTCTGGCCGCTGCTTTTCCAAAGGAGATCCTTACATCTTCCATTGTGTCGTAGTCTATAGCATCAGGAACCAGCATCAAGGCATCGCTGTCATAGCATACGCCAAGCCCGCCCTGATAAAGCTGTATACCGGCCTTTCCGCCGGCTTCGTGAATTGCATCTACGAGTTTCTTCATGTCGGGAACATACTCGTCCCGAGCCAAGGAAAGCATCATACACGCATCAGATCCGTCATGGACACCTGTGCACTCTATGATATTCAGTGTACAACCGCCCTTGGCTCTGGCCACATGATAGGCGATATGTTTCTGATTTGCATGCTTGTTGTCGGTAAACCGGGTTCCCATTGCCGTCATTACTGCACGGCTTTCTAGAGTCAGCCCTCTAATAGTGATGGGGGAAAAAAGTTTTTCAAACATATTTATACCTTCTGATTTGGTGTGGCCCGCCGCCATAAGGCGACGGGCCACTATATTGTTGCCGGGGGTTATTCGGTGATTGACTTTATGTAGTCAGGATTGTTCATGCGAAGTGCTGCCTCAAAGCCGTCATTGTTTGCTTCGAATGCACGGCGGACTTCTTTGCAGTCGCCGATAAGCTCAAAGCCGATGCCGAGCTCTTTGCAAGCTTCTCTGAGATCGCATGCGCATTTAGGCTCAGTGCCGGTTGCGAGTATAACCCAGTCATACGGATACTCAACTTCCTCTTCGCCCTTCTTCGCAATTACCTTGCCGTCTTTGATGTCTGTGGCGTCTGTTGTGGTTTCAGACTTGATGCCTTCAGCATCAAGGGCCTCAAAGGTTGCGTACTTACGTGCAGATCCCAGATCGAGAACGGTCTGAACACCGCGGGCAATTATAGTAACCTCGTTGTCCTTGTTGCCAAGAGCTGCTTTCTCTGCAGCCATTGCACCAGTTCCGTTGCCGCCGATAACGACAATCTTTCCGGAAACGCCTTCGTATTTGCCTTCCAGATAATCACGAGCCTGAATGACATTTTCCTTATCCTTCGCAAAATCTGGAGTCTCGGGCACACCGCCGATTGCACAGAATACGGCATCCGGCTTAATTGCCTTTATAAGCTCTGGTGTTACCTTTGTCTCAAGACGGATATCCACACCCTGCTTTATGAGCTGATTCTGAGAGAGCTCGGTGGCTCTCTTCATCTCGTATGTTCTGGGAATTGCGCCGGCGAGGAGGAATGCTCCGCCGAGCTTGTCTTTTGCTTCACAAAGAATCGGGTTGTGTCCTTCTTCCTTGAGAATCTTTGCTGCCTGCATGCCGGCAGGGCCGCCGCCTGCTATAAGAACGGTCTTCGGCTCTTTGCACGGTAGAATCGGGCACTCGGCTTCGCGGCCAACCTGCGGGTTGCGTGTGCAGGAAATGTGCGGCATGGTCAGATCTGCAAATCCGTCAAGGCATCCTTCGTTGCATCCGATGCAGCGTACGATGTCATCGGTGCGTCCTTCTCTTGCCTTGTTCATGAACTCAGGATCTACCATCTGGGCTCTGGACATGACAACCATATCGCACTTTCCGTCTTCAAGTGCCTTCTCGGCAAATGCGGGATCGTTCATGCGGCCTACGCCGATAACTATAAGACCGGTTTCCTTGCGAATCTTCTCGGAGAGATCAAGGTTGAATCCTCTCGGAAGGTCAACAGGAGGAACTTCATACTTGTTTGCCCAGGTAATCATGTTTCCGCGGGAAAGGTCAACACCGTCGACGCCAATCTTCTTGCATTCGTTGCACCATGTTACACAGTCATCAATTGTGAGTCCTTCAAGATAGTCATCCTGAAGAGTTGTACGGATGAACAGAGGCATATCTTCCGGCATGTTGTCACGGACTGCTTTCAGGCAGGCCAGCGGGAATTTCATGCGGTTTTCAAAGGATCCGCCGTATTCATCGGTTCTGTGGTTGAAGCATGGGCTCAGGAATGAATGCAGAAGATACTGGTGGGCGCAGTGAACCTCTATGAGGTCAAAACCAGCTTCGGTTGCTCTTCTTGCCGCCTCTCCGAATGCTACGCGTACTTCTTCCATTTTATCGGTATCGATTATATCCGGAACAAGCATTTCCGCATCGCCGTCGTAGCATACGCCGAGACCGCCCTGGTAAATCTGAATGCCCATCTTTCCGCCGGCTTCATGGACAGCGTCAACGAGCTTCTTCATTCCGGGAACGTATTCATCCTTTGCAATAGATAGGAACATGCAGCCGTCTGATCCGTCATGAACGCCCGTGCATTCTGTCATGTTGAGCGGGCAGCCGCCCTTTGCTCTTGCGACATGATATGCAATATGACGATCCGTGACATATTTATCATCGGTAAAACGTGTTCCACAGGCAGACCACATCGCACGGCCTTTAAGAGTAAGTCCGCGTATTGTGATAGGGCTGAATAGCATATCGTACATATTTAATTCTCCTTTGAATCATTTTGATATCTGGTTCAGTGGACATCAAAACGGGGTAACAAAGGTTTTATTTTTTATCGGAATTCGATCCGATAATAATTTTCTCTTCTTCACCGGCTAGACACATACCCATTGAGATGCGGTTGTAGTAGTCGATGGACGCATTTTTAATTGCTCCGGAAGCGAGAGCTGCGCAATACATATACTCGCCTGTCAGTCCGTTAAGCTCATGCGCCACGTCCTGGGCGGTGATTGACATTGCGGCGACAGTCTGTTTGCCCTGAACAATAAAGCATCCGGCATTACCCGCCGCCCTGACAATTTGCTCATTGTTTATGACATCTTCAAGAATAAAGCTTGTTCTAACGATGATGTCATTCTCAACAAGCATGAAAACCGTCATGCCTTCGTTGTTATCAATTCTTCTGAAGGTTCCTATGGCATTAAACCAGTCAAGCTTGCCCTCGTAGGCCGGCGTTTCGAAATGCATTTTTCTTCTGTTGTGCGCCTGATCATAGACAAGAACAAGATGATAAAGAGCTCCGACGGCCTGTTCACGTGATGACTTGTCCATTTCGCTGTGAATATAATGCTTTGCTATTTCGAAAAATATACCGGCGCAAGCAACAATTTCATACTGTGAAACATAGCCGAGCCTGTTGGCCAGGCTGCTGTAGTCTTCGAGGAAGCTTTTTTTCAGCCAGTCATGAAGGTACTCAAGATTTGAGTCCGGAATCAGTCTTTTCAGGATAACCTTGTTGTTGTCAATGTAGTCAAAAATAGATTCGAGAAGTTTTCTCAGAAAGCTGTCATCGCCAAAAGTCAGGAAATTTTCAACGGCTTCAGAATCCAGAGGGGGGTTGTCTTTGAAATACTGCACGATGACATCTTCAACTGATGAAAAATTTTTGTAGAAGGCTGTACGGGAAACGCCTGCGACATTGGCCAGTTCTGTAATGGTAATATCTCCGAGCTTTTTGCTTTCCATAAGTCTGGTAATTGCCATATATGTGCACTCTTTTGTGAAAGACTGCTTTGTTGTCTGCGTACTCATCGTATCCTCCTCTCAAAAATTAAACACGTACACTCAAATAGATGGCCGTATTTACTTAAATATTATATTACTTTTATGAATTATTAACAATTAATTAAAGTAATCATCTTGTAAACTTGTCACTTTAATATAACAAAAAACGGATTTACAAAATTGTTAGTTTTGTAACAATCTGGTTTGCGCTATCTTGAGTAGACTTTCTGTGTGATGTATAACAAAATCAGTTCAGTGGGCATCATACATTCAGAAAGGAAACGAAATCTATGCAAGATATGAAGAATGCTAAGATATTCACCCCAATTAAGATTGGCAGCCGCGAATTCAAAAACCGTACAATGATGGCTCCGATGACGCTGTCGGTTGAATCAATGGACGGAACAATCTCTCAGGAACTGCAGCAGCACTATCTCGAGAGAGCCGAAGGCGGAGTTGCAATTATTGAGATGGATGCAGTCACAGTTGACCAGGGCTTCCTGTACAAGGGACCGACAACTGTTCTTGACGATGACAGCTATATTCCTGCTTTGAAAGAGTTCACAGACAAGCTCCATGCAGCCGGCGCGGCACTTTTCCCGCAGATTACACACCCCGGCCCGGAAAGCCTGATTGGATTTTTCGGCATCGCTCCTCCGGGACCGTCTGTGTATATCAACGACAACGGCCACTTCACACGTGAAATGGAAGTCGAAGAGATCCACGAAGTCATCAAGCAGTACGGCGCTGCATGCAGACGTGCAAAAGAAGGCGGATGCGATGGCATTCAGCTTCACTGTGCACATGCATACATGATGCCGGGTGCTTTCCTGTCTCCTCTTCGCAACTACAGATGCGATGAATACGGCGGATGCATTGACAACAGAGCACGTTTTGTCTGCGAAGTAATTGACGAAATCCGCGCACAGTGCGGTGATGATTTCCCGATTATCATGAGAGTATCCGGAAGTGAGAAGTATCCGGGCGGCAACACGCTTGATGATATGCTCTACATCCTCCCGAAAATCGTTGCACACGGTGTTGATGCAGTCGAGGTGTCCGGCGGAACACAGTTTGAGGCTCCTTGGACTATTATTGCAGCACATGGTGAGCCGCGCGGAGTTAACGTACACGAAGCAGCGGAAATCAAGAAAGTCCTTGATATACCTGTGTATGTAGTCGGCAAGCTTGAAAATGTTCGTTATGCCAATGAGCTTATCGAACGCGGAATAGTTGACGGCGTCACATTCGGACGTCCGCTTCTGGCTGACCCCGAGCTCATCAAGAAGAGCTATGAAGGCAGATTTGACGATATTGCTCCCTGCGCATCTTGTGCCGGCGGCTGCGTAACACGTACGGCCGAAGACATGATTGCAAAGTGCAATATCAACCCGCGTATGTGCCGTGAAACAATTTACCCGATGGATCGCGGCAAGGCTGAAAAATCCAAGAAGGTTCTTGTTATCGGCGGCGGACCCGGCGGGCTTATGGCAGCAAAGACGGCTGCTGAGCGCGGCCACAGCGTAACCCTCTGGGAGAAGGACCACCACTTCGGCGGTCAGGTCAATTTTGCATCAAGAGCTCCCGGCAAGCAGGATGACATGAAGTGGATTCAGTACCTAGTAATTCAGTGCAAGAAGCTCGGAGTAGACCTTCAGCTTGACAAGGAAGCAACTCTTGACAACGTCAAAGAATTCGCTCCCGACGCATGCATTGTTGCAACAGGCGCAACTCCTCTCGTACCTAACATCCCTGGTATAGACAAGTACGAAGTACATACCGCTCAGGACTTCCTTTCCGGAAACTACAACATCACGGACGGACGTGTATGCATACTGGGCGGCGGTATAGTCGCAACTGAGACAGCGGAAGTTGTACAGATGTACCATCGTTATTATCTCCATGACGATCTTCACATTGATCTTGTTGAAATGCTCCCGACAGCCGCATTTGACCTCTGCGCCAACAACAGAGAGCCGATGATGCGCCGTATCAAGGGTGCAGGTCATACCGTACATACAAGAACCAAGGTTCTTGAGTATATGGGAGACAAGATCCGTGTAGAGAAGGAAGACGGTAGCGAAGAAATCATGGGACCATATGAGCACATTCTGTTCTCCTTGGGCACCAAGGCATATAACCCGTTCGGCGAAGCTCTGGCCGAGTTTGTTCCCGAAGTCAAGGTTATTGGCGATGCCAAGGAAGCACGCCGTGTTGTCTGGGCAACCCGTGAAGGCTTTGACGCCGCTATGGAACTTTAATTAAAAATAAAAAAAGGAGCTGACTCCAATGACATTAGAAGAAAGAGTACAGAGACTAGAAGACATTGAAGCAATAAGATATCTGATGGGCAAATACTTCTGTGCACTTGACATCCATGACTGGGATACCGTAGCAGAATGCTTTGATATCGACATTCATACTGAATACTGCGACGGATTCATGGTATATGACGGACGTCAGGATGCAGTCGAATTTCTGGCAAGCTGCATGTTCCCCGAGCAGGTTTCATCACACCAGGGACATGGCTATCAGATAGACATTATTGACGAAACACATGCCAAGGCCAGAATTTACCTTGAAGACGAATTGATCAACTTCCTCAACTTCACCAATCAGCGTGGCAGTGCCATCTATGACAACGAATACATCAAGCGCGATGGTCAGTGGTACATTGCAAAGATCGGATATGTGCGCAACTATGAAGAGAACTATCCGAGAAACGAGTATAACAGCGGCCATGTTGGAAATCTCAGATATCTTGAGAAGATTGGCTATGATGTAGAAGGAATGCAGAAGCGCGACTGATAGATTAAATTAAAATGAGAAAAGTATCAATTGTTAGCGGAGGAACCGGCGGCATGGGGCTTGAAATAGCCAAGCTTCTTGCCAAGGATTCCGTGGTTCTTTTGAGTGGCCGTCATGAAAACAAAGTCGAAGCGGCTAAGGAAAAACTCAAAGGTTGTGGTGAATTTGAGTATATGTGTATGGATGTCGGAAGTGCTGAAGATGTGAAGGCATTTGCGGCAAAAGCACAGGGACTCGGCGAAGTAGTTAATGTTGTCCATACTGCAGGCGTAAACGAGTATATTGCCGGTAAACCGACGCCGGCTCACTACATCATTGAGAATAATGTTCGCGGTGCGGTTAACATGGGCGAGACATTCTTGCCAATAATTGCCGAAGGTGGAAGCTATATAAACATAGCATCCATGAGCAGTTATTATTACCCGATGGAACAGTACCTAGATATGCTAAAAGAAGCATACAAAGGAAACCTTCAGCCAATGCTTGACGAGTGCGGAGAAGACGGCACCAAAAGCTATGCTTTCACAAAAATGTTTGTGCGCTGGTACACAATGGCAAATATCGATCGTGCCTCAGCACGAGGTGCACGCATTAATTCTATAAGCCCAGGTATTATCTGGACGGATATGTCCAAGGACTTCGAAGATAAGGCACCCGGCTCCATTACAGGCTTTGCGGCAACACTCCCAATAGGCCGCATGGGTCAGGCAAAGGAAGTTGCGGAACTTGTTGAATTTCTATGTAAGCCCGGATATATTCACGGCACAGATATCCTCATTGACGGAGGTAATGTCAATTACTGCAGAACAGAGCAGATTGAGGCCTAGCCGTCAAACTTAAGATGAAAGGAATACGCAAATGGCAAAAGTATCAGTAGTCACCGGCGGCGCCGGAGGAATAGGCATTGAAGTTGCCCGTCTTCTTGCCAAAGAGACTGATGTCCTAGTTGCAGATATTCAGGAGGCACGAATAGAAGTTGCCAAGGAAGAGCTTAAAGACTTTTCCAATATTGAATACTTGCAGATGGATGTTACAAAACTTGAAGATGTTCAGGCAATGGCAGACAAGGCACTTTCAATGGGTGAACTGCAGAATGTTGTGCATTGTGCAGCAATTAATGAAGTATTTGTTGACAGACGGGTTTCCGTAAGAGAGATTGTTACCGCAAACACAACGGGAGCTCTCAATATGGGCAAGGTTTTCTTCCCCATTCTCCCCGAGGGAAGCAGCTATATCAACATAGCTTCCATGACCAGCTACTATCGCCCGACTGATCAGTATGTCGAAGATTTTGAAGAAATACTCAAAGGAAATTTTGAGCCAATTATTGAAAAAATCGGCGAAACCGATGCATCAACGGCATATGGACTTTCAAAAGCATTTGTGCGCTGGTACAGCATGTCCAACATCGACCTCATAGCAGAGCGCGGTGCAAGAATCAACACAATAAGCCCGGGCGTTATCTGGACTCCGATGCCGCAGGCAGTCGAGGCCATGATGCCGGGAGTAATTGTAGGATTTGCATCAATGTGTCCTGTTGAGGGAAGAATGGGAGAGCCGGAAGAAGTCGCAGAGCTGGCATATTTCCTCTGCCATGCAAAGTATATCAACGGAGAGGATATCCTCATTGATGGTGGTATGCTTCATCACATTCAGGTTCCGCAGTTCTATTAATTCATCAATTACGGGAATACATTTTCCGGATTAAACAAACAAAAAAATAATAAAGGAGAAATTAAAATGGCATTTTCAGTAAATGACAAAGTCAAGAAACTCGTTGACGATCCCCGCGCAAAGGAAGTACTCGTAAAGCATCATCCGGCACTTGTTGCTGACCCCACATTCCCGATGACATACGGCATGTCCTTCAAGTCCCTTGCAGCATTCCCTCAGGTAGGAATGGGCCAGGAAATGCTCGATGCAATTGAAGCAGATCTTCAGGCAATCGGCGACTAATCATCAGTTAAGGTTTAAACACAATTTTGTAAATTAAAAGGAGAAATTAAAATGGCATTTTCAGTAAATGACAAAGTCAAGAAACTCGTTGACGATCCCCGCGCAAAGGAAGTACTCGTAAAGCATCATCCGGCACTTGTTGCTGACCCCACATTCCCGATGACATACGGCATGTCCTTCAAGTCCCTTGCAGCATTCCCTCAGGTAGGAATGGGCCAGGAAATGCTTGATGCTATAGAAGCAGATCTTCAGGCAATCGGCGACTAATCATTAATCAAGGCGTACAGGCCCCCGACGGGGGCTTGTACGCCTTCTTTTAGAAAGGAACTATCAATGGAAAAGAAAAAGAATGCGAACAAGACGATTGCGCTTATTACAGGTGTTCTGACTCTGGTTTTGACTTTTGTAATCTGCATTCCGTTCTTTATTGTCCTCAATAAGAAGGGTATGACACTGGCAGAAATCCCCGGAGATATGTTTGCAACAGTCTGCATCACAGGAACTGTATGTGCGCTCCTTCAGATTAACACAGTTAAAAAGAACATCGCTGCCGGAAAAGTAACCCCCATTGATATCAGTGATCAGGCAGCTTACGGAATTATTCCAGCTAAACTCTGGGCATTCCTTCTTGCGATGATCGTCTTCAATTTCTTCATCTGGGATTGCGGCGTCATGGGCTTTATGCACGTGTTCTTCCCCAATGCGACATTCGGCGTTTGGGGCTACAGACTCTTTAAGAGCTTTGTCGTCGGACTCGGAGCAGGATTTGAAAACTACCATGCAAACATTTTCTATCTCGGACTTTACAACAAGGAAGACTGTGAAAAAGAACTTGCTGCAAAGGCTGAAAAAAAGGCTGCAAAAAAAGCAAAAAAGTAAAATACTAACAAACTGCGGGACATACTATTATTCTGTAATTTGTCCCGCAATCTTTTTATAAGGAGACCTGATTTATATGGCAACTTTTAATGTACCATTCAATGAGGAATTCCGCGGCTGGGTTATAGAAGTAATGAAAAATGTACGGCGCCAGCAGTACACTCCCGAACTCCTTTGCGAGCACCAGAAAATACTTGAAACAATGTATTTCTACTGGTGGTCAATGGACATGAAAAAAGAAGAATACGCAATGGAATTCTTCTCAGATGACTTTATGTACTGGAATGGTGCACCCGGCGTTACAGATAAGAAAGTTCAGGCACTGACGTCAAAATGGTGCAACCGTGTCATGCAGACCATGCACATGGGACATCAGCCGCTAATCTGGATTATTGATGACACACATGCACGCGGAATCTTCCAGTATGAAGATCATATGTGCTATTTTGATGATATGGAGACCTGCGAAGGATGGGCCGTCTACTGTGAGGACTTTGTCAAGGAAGACGGCGTGTGGAAGATCTCACGCCACAGAATGGCATACAGACAGATGGATGGCTTCTACCGTGACCCGATTCCTCCTGAGGACTGGATTCCCGAGGACTGGGAAGAGCCGAATTATTTTGACTAGAGGATAAAAAATGACTGTTTTTAAAGACCGATTCAAAGGTAAGACAATAGTAATTACAGGTGCAACATCCGGAATAGGCAGAGATACTGCTCTGCGGGCAGGCGCAGAGGGTGCAAATGTTGTAGTTGCCGGCAGAAATGAAGAACGAGGCAATGCGGTTGTAGAACAAATCAAAGAATTTGGGTCGGATGCCATATTTGTATCAGTTGATGTTACAAAGGAAGAAGACGCGGAACGCCTGATAAGCACCGCATATGATAAATTCGGACCGCTCCAGTATTTTGTCAACAACGCAGGAATTGCAAGCAATCCAAACCGCGTTGATGAATACTCAACTGAAGAATGGCTTAATATCATGAATGTCAATGTAAACTCTGTTTTTTACTGCTGCAGGGCTGAACTAAAGCATATGATGGAGCACAATCTCGGCGGTTCAATTGTAAATCTCGGCTCGGTATCAGGACTTCGTGCATTCCCGAGCGCATGCGGATATGTTACGTCAAAGCATGCAGTTAACGGACTGACCAAGGCAATCGCCATGGAATATGCACACAAGAATATACGCTGCAATTCCGTAAATCCGTGTTCGGCGGGAACACAGCTGAATATTGACTCCAGCACGGCATATGGAAACAAGCTTCGCCAGCTTATGGCGGAAGGCGTTGATACGATGGAGTACATAGAAGAGTGGATGACTTGCGGTAAAATGCAGGCCCCGATGGGAAGGGACAGCACTCCGGATGAACATTCATCGGCAATTCTGTTTCTGCTGTCAGATGATGCATCCTATATTAACGGACACGCACTTGTCACAGATGGCGGGTGGATTGTGTACTGATTTCACTTATGAAATATGAATCAAAATAAGAAAAAACGCCTCTATGTGAGGCGTTTTTCTTTTGTCATGTTAAATTATCTGTAAGAAGTCAATGTTTTTCCGCAGATTTCTTTACTATATTTGACAGAACGAACAGCGCGAGAACGTTTGGGATAACCATTATGTTATTGAACATATCCGTGAGTTCCCACACAAGGTCGTTAGAAGCAACCGTGCCGAGGAAAATAAAGACAAGAGCAATTACGGAATATATAACGGTGCAGAGCTTGGAGTTCTTTTTGCCGAACATGTACTGCGCATTTATCTTGCCGAAAAGGTTCCAGCTGAGGATTGTTGAGAAGGCAAAGAAAAGAAGGCATATTGCAACAAACTTGTTTCCTAAGCTTTCACCCATAATTGTGCCGAATGCGGTCTGGGCAAGATTTGCCTTGCCGATTCCATCGGGGATAGCGCCGCTGGCAAGAATTCCGTCCTTGGTATAAAGAGTTGAAATGATAACAAGTGCGTTGAGAGTAAGAACAACAAAAGTATCAATGAAAACACCTATCATGGCAACGACACCCTGGTCATGCGGATCCTTGACGTTTGCCAGAGCGTGTGCATGAGGTGTTGAACCCATACCTGCTTCATTGGAGAAGAGTCCGCGCTTTGCGCCCTGACTGACTGCGATTTTAATTGCTGAACCGAATGCGCCGCCGATAATTGCCTGCGGGCAGAACGCATATTTGAAAATCATGCCGAATGTTGCCGGAATGTACTTGATTCTTGCGATGAGGACGACGAGTCCGCCGATAATAAAGATAACAGCCATAATCGGAACAATCTTCTCGGTTGTGGACGCAAGTCTCTGGAGTCCGCCGATAAAGATGAAGGCGCAGATGACAACCAGAATGATTCCGATTACCCAGGAAGGAATGCCGAATGCCGTCTGCATCGTTGAACCGATGGAGTTTGACTGAACCATGCATCCCATAAAACCAAGAGCCAGAATGATAGCTATTGCAAAGAAACCGGCAAGGAATTTTCCGAGCTTGCCCTTGAATGCTTCGGTAATGTAATATACAGGACCGCCGCGGACCGTTCCGTCTTCATCGACTTTACGTGTCTTGATCGCCAGAGTAGCCTCAGCGTAAATGGTTGACATACCGAGGAAGGCAATAATCCACATCCAGAAGATGGCACCGGGGCCACCGGTCAGTATTGCACCTGATGCACCGACTATGTTGCCGGTACCGACCTGAGCCGCAACCGCAGTTGCCAAAGCCTGGAAAGAACTCATCTTGCTCTTGTCCTTTTCGCCGAAGAGCTTGATGTTCCCGAAGACTTTTCTCATTCCTTCGCGGAAGCATCTGACCTGAACAAAACGGGTTTTAATTGAATAGACAAGACCTATTCCGACGAGAAGGAAAATAAGAATATAGTCGGATAAGTAGGTGTTGATAGTTGAAACTATCTTGAGAAGAGAATCTTGGAACATGTTGACCTCCAAAATAAAAATAGAGTTACCATTGAGGTAACTCTGAAAAACATGCAGAAATTGATATATCCTGCTCTGTCCTTTTGCCTGAGAGATTCGGCGGATTGCGCCTTGCACCTTCGGCACCCATTTAAGGGATTCTCCAGAGTTCCTCCGTTACCGGTCTTTAATAATTCCGATAACTTCAACGGTTTTGTTGTGATTGTAATATAGCACCGGGAAAAGCTTTATGCAAGTAAAAAGTTACAATTCTGTAATTCTTGCCAAAAATGTTCGAAAATAAGGGAAAAAGGTAGTCACATTGCAGAAAAATCAACAATTATCAAGGGTGTATTTTCTGCAAAGTGCTTCTGCACACCTGAGCCCGTCAACGGCCGAGGACGTGATACCACCGGAATAGCCTGCCCCTTCTCCGCAGGGATAAAGACCGGCTATTGCACTTTGACAGTCGCCGCCGCGCACTATTCTGACGGGAGAAGAAGACCTTGTCTCGGGAGCGGTGAGCACGGCATCCTTATCGGCAAATCCACGGACTTTACGGTCAAAAGCGACTAAGGCATTTTTCATAGAAGAAGTAATCTTGTCAGGTAAAATTTCGCATACGTCTCCCCATCTGACACCGGGGAGATAGGAAGGAATAATTCTTCCTGGACCGCTGCTTGGGATTCCGGAAAGAAAATCGCCGACTTTCTGACAAGTGGCATAATAATTCTTCCCGCCGTAATCATAGGCCCTTTGCTCGATTTCCCTTTGCCAGTACATGCCGGCTAGAACACCATCATACGGAAAGTCTTCCGGAAGCAGGGAGACAAGAACAGCGCTATTGGCATTTTGCCCGTCTCGCTTGGAGTAACTCATTCCGTTGGTGCACACCCCACCGGTTTCACTCGCTGCGGCAAATACTTCTCCGCCGGGACACATACAGAAAGTATATGTTCCTTCATGGCTCAGTTTGTAGTCTGCTGCAGGCAGGTCATGGCGTCCGTACTGAACCTCGTCAATATCATACTGAAGGTGTTCAATCCGTGCGCCCATTGAAAAGGCTTTTCGCTGCATGGGAACTCCCTGTGAAAGAAGCTGCTCATAGGTGTCTCTTGCACTGTGTCCTGTAGCAAGAATTACGTTTTCACACTCAAGCTCCTGCCCGTTAATCTGAACGGAAACTATTCTGCCAAGCTCGACGTTGAGCTTGTCGAGATGAGAGCTAAATAGTATTTCTCCGCCGAGAGAGATGATTTCATTCCGGATATTTCTGACAACATCTACAAGTACATCGGTGCCGATGTGCGGCTTGGCATCATATGTTACAGACTGGGGTGCACCGTGTTTATAGAATTCATTCAAAACAAAACGGATTCGGCTGTCATGAGTGGTTGTGTTGAGTTTACCGTCAGAAAAAGTCCCGGCTCCGCCTTCTCCGAACTGAGCATTGCATTCGGGATCTAATATACCGCTTTTGCGGAAAGCCTCAACTGACGCAATTCGGTTTTCTACGCTCAATCCGCGCTCAATGATAATTGGACGGCAACCAGCGCGTGCAAGATATAGTCCGGCAAACATTCCGGCAGGACCGAAGCCGACTATGACAGGGCGTGAAGGAAGGCAGGCTTCTTTTATTTCATATTTTTCCTCTTCTTCACCGACGGCGACAGAGCACACATAGTGAATGTCTTGTTTATCTCTTGCATCAAGGGATTTTTTAATCAGTTTTCCTTTTAACTTTTTTTCATCTTCGCCTATTTCCAGACGAACATTCCTAATTATCATACGTTTTTTCCCGCGAGGTACCCGGAGGACCATGCCCACTGAAGATTATATCCGCCGCAGTCTGCATCCACGTCAAGAACTTCTCCGCATGCGAAAAGACCGGGTATGAGTTTGCTTTCCATGTTTTTTTCTGAAAACTCGGAGGTGTCAATTCCGCCGACTGTAATCTGGGCATTGTCAAAACTTCCGACATCTTTTACATGGAGTCTGAAGTCACGGCAGGCCTTTGTCAAAGCGTATATGTCGTTGTCTGTGAGGGATGATACTCTGGCAGAGGGCTTGATGTTGCAGTACTTGACCAGAACAATAGAAAGACGGTTATGAACAATGCCGTTGAGTATGTTAGCGCATTCCATATCCGGAAGGTTCTGGCGGCGCATTTCAAGAATGTCGGCAATATCCCCGGTCAGAAAATCCACGGAGATTTCTCCGCCGTTTACTGCTGCTTCACGGCTTATGTCAAAGGCGGCAGGCCCGGAAATGCCGTTTTCGGTGAACTGGAGCTCACCACGGCTGTGTATGCCGTTTAAAGTAATCTCAACATCGGCACGGATTCCTTTGAGTGATTTTGGATACTCTTCACGGACAATTATTGGCACAAGCGCGGGATACAGTTTTGTGCAGTGGTGACCGAATGCTTTCAGAAGACGGTATCCGTAGTCAGTGCCTCCGACTTTACCGCCAGCCTTGCCTCCGCAGGCTATTATCAGACGATCGGACTTGAACACCCTTTTATCTGTAAAGCAGTAAAACGTCCCGTTTGAAAAAGCGGCACGTGTAATGGTGGTGTCAGTCTGAATATCAATACCACGAGCCTGACAGGCAAAACGAAGTACATCAAGAACGGAGTTGGCGCTGTCGGAAAGGGGATAAACCCGTCCACCATACTGCTCCTGGCAGACAAGCCCGAGGGAACGGAAAAAATCCAACGTTGCAGACGGGGGAAAGTTGTCTAAAGCACAGGACGGGAAACTGCTGTTCTGACCGTGATAATTTGATAACGACGCGCCGGTGTTGGTGAGATTACACCTGCCGTTTCCCGTGCAGAGCAGTTTTCTTCCTATTCTGGATTGCCTTTCAACGATGGTTATTCTGTTTTCTTCATTTTCAGATGCGGCAAGTGCAGCCATAAGTCCGCTTGCGCCGCCGCCGACTATCAGTATTTCCATACTTGTCATTATAAAATAATCGCAGGAAAAAAGAAACCTGCAAATAATCCAGTTAAACACACCATTCAATCTGCGTTTGACGCATTATCTACAATAATGTATAATAATCTTTTAGTTATGAAAGCAAAAAAAGCCAAAATTTCAATTATTGCCCTAATCACGGCAATAGCCCTTTTTACATCATGCGGGCTAAATGAAGAGCAGGTTAAACCGATGGCTGAATCAACACCCATCGGTACTGCAGCTGCGCCTGTTCAGACGTTTGAACCGGGAAAGGGAAAAGCCCAGATTACGGAAGTAATGAGCAAAAACAAGGCTACAATCATGGCAGATGACGGAAGCTTTCCAGACTGGGTTGAGATCCAAAACCTTACAGACAAGGAACTTGATATAGACAACTGGCAGATTTCCGACAGTTCCGAAGGAAACGGAATGCTTCTAAGGGGAAGTATTGCCCCGGGAGAATATGCCGCTTTCTTCACATCGGGCTTCGGCCTTTCCGAAGGAGAAAGTGCATATCTTTTTGATGCAAATGGAAATCTGGTCGATAGCTTTGAAATAACCAATGACACATCTGACTGGTCCAACACCAGAGCTGGCCAGTCAAAATATCCCACACCCGGAAGGGAGAATACAAAGGAAGCATTTGCACAGCTTCAATCCGAGAAAACAGTTGAAGGGCCGATTGTCATCAATGAAGTAGCCGTGGAGAACTTCAGCTACTATTACACGACTGATGAGGCTGAGTGCACGGATTATGTGGAAATAAAGAATATCAGCTCTGTGCCGGTAAATATTGGAAGCTATTATATCAGTGACGACCTTGACGATTTGAAGCAGTATAAGCTTCCTGACAATGAACTGGCACCGGGCGAGTTGATGGTTATACTATGCGACAAAAGTCTGGCTTCAGGAACAGGCGGATATTATGTTGCGCCGTTTTCACTAAACAGTGAAAATGAAAGGCTTTATATTAGCGATGAAAGCGGCAGTATTATTGATTTCACATCGCTGAAAGATATACCATACATGGGATCATACGGCCGCATGAGCGGAGAAAACGGATACTTCTATTTTGACAGGCAGACCCCGGGAGAAGAGAATTACAACGGCAGAAGGTATATTGCTGAAACTCCGGTTTCGCTGACAAGAGACGGAGCATATGACAGCGTTGACTGCGTGACGGTGGAGCTCGAAGGCGAGGGAGAAATCTATTATACCCTAGATGGAACGGTCCCGACTGAAGCATCCATAAAATATGACGGACCGATAACACTGACTGAGACAACGATAGTCCGTGCAGTTAGCGTGCTAAAAAATGCTTATAACAGCAGGGCACTTACACTCAGCTTCTTTATTAATGAGTATCATACTCTTCCCATTGCAAGTGTGGTTTCGGACAAAAAAGCGGAATTCAACAACAATTTTGTAAACGGATATAAACTTACGGAAACACCCGGAGTTCTGTCATACTATGATGAAAATGGTTCATTTACAATCGGAGCCGGAATAAAACTCCACGGAGATACAAGCCTTCTGCTTGCCAAGAAGAATCTCAGCTTCAGATTCAGGGGCTGTTATGGTTCGGAGAAACTCGTATATGATATTTTCGGCGGCGGGATTACAACATTTACGAACCTTCTGCTGAGAGCCGGACAGGAGCAAAGAGATACAATAGTCCGCGGCGAGGCATGCACTAATCTGCTCAGTCAGTATTCAGATAGTGTTATATACCAGAGAAGCAGATACTGTGTTGTATATGTTGACGGAGTGTATAACGGAATATACAGCATTAAGGACAAGATAAATGAGCAGATGTATGCCGATTTAAAGGGAGTCGGAAAAGGCAGTGTTACAATAAACGAGGCAAGTCTGTACGTAAACGACCCGTTTTACTATGAAGTATTGACACCGATTCTCAACTCAGACATGAGTGATGATGAGGCTTTTGCCAAGGCTACGCAGTATCTTGATCTCCAGAGCGTCGCAGACTGGATAATACTTGAGGCTTGGACGGGAAACTATGATCTCCAGTTAGGGAATCTTAAATATGTCAAATCCACAGAACTTGACGGCAAGTGGCAGCTTTGCCTTTATGATCTTGACTGTGCATTTGCCGATATTGGATATGTCTATGATTTTCTCCAGAATATGTCCGTAACAATAGGCGTAATACAGAGAAAACTTTTACAGAACGACTCATACAGGCAGATGTTTCTCGAAAGAGCCTCTCAGGTCTACGGCAATGTGCTTACGGATGAAAACATAATTGCACAGATTGATATGCTTGCCGGGGAAGTTAGACCTGAGGTTGAGCGCGATGCAGCCGTAAGCGGCCTTGGCCTGGATTTATTTGACAAACATATTGAAACGCTTGAAAATAGAATTGAAAGCCAGCATTGGACGGAAACCGCAATTACCAAGCTCTGCGGTTATCTAAATCTTACGAAGGATGAACGGGCTTATTATTTCGGAATAGATGGCTAAAGAAACAAAACTGACATTTGAAAGATTTGAAAAGAAGTATGTGCTGACGAAGGAGCAGTACGATGCTTTTATGGCAGTAGCCAGCGAGCATCTTGTTCCTGACGTCTATCACAAAAGTCTTGTCATGAGCATCTACTATGACACGGACGACTTTGATCTTATAAGACACTCAATTGAGGGACCGGTCTACAAGGAGAAACTGCGTGTAAGAAGCTATGGTATTCCCTCAGATGACAGCAGCGTTTTTGTCGAGCTAAAGAAAAAATACAAAGGCGTTGTATATAAAAGGCGAGTCGAGATGACAAACAGGCAGGCTGAGGACTGGCTCAGCGGAGAAAAAGCACCGCCGGAGGACACACAGATAACGCGTGAGATAAGCTGGTTTTTAAAGCAGAACGAGGTTTCACCGAAAGCATTTATATGTGCAGAAAGAACCTCGTGGGTCGACAGGGATGATGAGGAACTTAGATTTACATTTGACGAGGCGATACGCTGGCGCGAAGATGAACTAAGCCTGCCAAAGGGAGATCACGGGAAGGATCTGCTTGAGGAGAATATAATCTTAATGGAGATAAAGATTCCCGGGTCTGCACCATTGTGGCTTTGCCATCTGCTAAGCAATGAAGACATCTTCCCGCAAACCTATTCCAAATATGGTAACTGCTATAAAGAAGAATTAATTAACAGGAGATTTAAAAATGTTAAGTAGTGTAATAGGAACATCAATATCACTTGCAAGTTTTCTGATTTGCATACTATCCGCAATCGTCCTCGGCATACTCTCAGCCATTGTCTTTTCAATCAACAGCAAGTATACCAGCTCATGGAAAATCTCCATTGCTCTTCTGCCGGCTGTTGTAGCAATCGTAATAATGATGGTTAACGGGAATATCGGTGCAGGTCTTGCGGTTGCAGGAACATTTGCACTTGTAAGATTCCGTTCAATGCCCGGAAGCGCAAAGGAAGTAACAGGTTTGTTCTTTGCCGTTTCACTCGGACTTATCTGCGGAATGGGATATATCGGAATTGCGGTTATATTCTTTGTCATTATGGCAGTCGCGGTTTTAGTTCTCTCCCGGCTTCATTTCGGAGAAAAAGATTCGGCAATAAGAACCCTTAAGGTGGTTATCCCCGAAACACTTGATTATGATACCATTTTTGATGATGTTTTCGAAAAATATCTCAAGCACTGTGAGACGATAAAAATCCGTACCACAAACATGGGAACTCTTTATGAGCTGACATACGAAGTGATTCTAAAAGACAACGAGAAATCCCGGGAGTTTATTGACGAACTGAGAACAAGAAACGGAAATCTCAACATTATTCTTGCACGGGACAGCGAAAACAATCTTATGTAAAAAAACAGCCCAGACCGGAAGGCCTGGGCTGTTAAGTTAATTTAAAACATATTAGGTTCGAGAGGCTGTATGGTATAGGAGATTGTAGCGGGCGAATGAGGATAGACCCTCTTATATGCCCGGATAATTCGCTCACATACCATGCGGCTGTTTTCGTAATTTGCCTGCGGTAAAAGGACAATGTACTGGGAAGGTGAACATTTTGAAATGATATCACCAGTGCGCAGATTCTTGAAAAGGAGCATCTTGAAATTGTCCATCACCTTATCACGGCTTTTCTTGCTCAACTCTTTTTCGGTACCGGAAATGGAGAGCAGTACCACATGGAATATTTCTCCGTTTCTGACAACCTGGCGTGCGTTGGCACGATAAAGCATCTTGAAAATGTCAAATTCGCAGATAAGCGCACCGCGGTCACATATTGGTTCACGGAGATGCTCATATATGTCTTCGGAAATCAAAGATTCTTTACTTATCTCGCTGGATGCTTTTCTGTAGATTGCAGTAGTTTCATCATCGGGCATTGTACCAAAGTTGTCGGCAAGAAGATTGCGCAGCTTGTCGTATGCGGCAATGACACCCTCATTATTTCCGGATTTGTAGAGATTCTTAAGCAGAAAATAGTTTAATTCCTCGTTGTACGGCTCAAAAAGAAGCGCATATCTGCAGGCGTTAGCTGCCTCGTGGAATAGGCCTTCGTTCTCAAAGCAATGCGACACGCACTCCATGGCATCCATATACAGATTGTGAAAATATATGTTTACTGGAGCAATCCAGTGTTCGTCTGCAAAGGCAGGAAGGAAATCACCCTTATACAGAGTGGTGATAGTCTGGAAATTACTGATTATCTCAGACATCGGTGCTGCTTCATAGGAAGAGACGCAGAACTTGGCACACTTTTCAAATTGAAGGTAATCGAGTTCTACATCAAAACCATTGCCTATGGAACAAGCTCTGTTCCCGCTTACAATAAGTTTTATCCCCAGACCATCCTCGAGCGTGTCAAGCAAAGCCCTGGTCCTGTGGAGGAGAGCTTTTAAAGAACTGCTAGGATTTGTGATGGATGAATCATTTTCCCAAAGAATCTGACAAAGAGAGTCATAGCTTACGGGCTTATCCTTGTGATAGAACAGATAAGCCAGAAGCAACCAGGATTTTCCTGAACGGATGTTCTTGTGCTCAATAGATTTGCCGTCCAAATGGATTGACATCCCACCTAGCATATTTACTTGAAGTTTTCTGACTTCCATATGCGAAATAAGAGCCCTACAAATAATAATTTAATAT
>R27__coassemble_249_pt1 | contig 40405 bp, 43 predicted proteins | sample R27__metabat2_high_PE_050 | metagenome-assembled genome bin R27 | reverse complement strand
TAAAAAAACTGCACCTCCAAATGTTATTTTTGTCTAACATTTGGGGTGCAGTTCACTTACTGACCGGCCTTCTCTGCTGCTTCTCTAAAAATTGACTCGTCATTGGACCAGCCCCTGTCAACGAGCCAGTATTCCGTATCGTCATCCGGCTCATTCGGGTCTATTTCAACGTCCATGCCGTGGCGCATTTTGAGTCTTGTCTCGTATTTGCGAAGATCGCTGAGGGTAAAGTCAAACCCTGCCTCTTTTGCCACGGGAATAAGAGTCTCCTCACAAAGCGACTCTCTTATCTCAAGTGATCCCGGATATGCGGCAACCGCATCATCAAGTTTTTTTCTGAGTACTTCGTCGCTTTTAAGTTTTTCGAAGAATTTTTCTACTGTTTCAATATTGTTTTCGCTCATAAAATCACCCGCTAACTAGCCATACGGTGGTAACCGCAGTTACGCCGAGGCACTCTGCCGTAATCTGCACTCCGCCGTTCTTTGCCTTCAGAATACGTCCCCACATGATATTCGGGTCGTTTTCATCGGGTATGAGCTCAAAGCAGTCAGGGTCCGAAACGGTCCATGTGACTTTGTAGTTCGTAATTGTCTGAGGATAAACGATTACACTCAGTTTCATCCTGTAGTCGTCATCACTTGGTGTCCTCAGCTGTTTATAGTTTTTATCGCTGGTGGAAATGTCGTTGTTGTAGGAATAGATAATTATTCTCTCAACGGTCGGTTCCGGAGTCGGCTGCGGTGTGGGGCCCGGGTCGATTGTCGGCATTACTTCTGATGGGATATACGGCGTCGGGGTTGCTCTTGCGACAACTGCATCTTCAGCACTTAATGATGTGGTAACCATTACTATTACACTGAGCATAACAGCTGCAACAAGTATCAGTCCGAAAGCCAGCTGCCATTTGATATTGGCTTCATTTTTATTGTATGCTTCGGTGCCGCGGATTGTACCGGGAGTAGTGCTTGGAGTTCTGGAACTCTGATTGACAACTCTCGTTCCGCAGTTGGGGCAGCGGTTCCTCATTGAAGAGAAAGTTTCACCGCACCTGCGGCACGTTACTTTTGGTATCAAACCCATATTCTTCCTCCTAATATGGTTGATAATATGATGATTTTACTACTTTGGACTGTTCAAGTCAAGCGCTCCACTTTTCCCCACCTGCGCTCCATTTTCCCCCACTTCCCCCCACCATTTGGATAAATTGTGGGTTTTCGCTCCACCTGTGCTCCACTTTCCGGAGCGTAATCTGATTGTTCCGGCGCTGACATAATAAAAGCAGACAGCGGATATGCAAATGTTCATAAAGTGCGCATCTTCACGGTATATATCTTTGTTTTTTCTGTTTTGTTTGCATTCCGGCAGAATCATGATAGAATCATGATATTGAGATCAGTATACGGTGTATATATACTTTGACACCGGGAACAGGCAGACATACTATGGCTAAGACAATCAAAAGAATAGTGCTGACCGGAGGGCCGGCGGCCGGAAAAACGACGCTTATAACCCGCATTCTGCAGGAATTCAAGGCAGATGACGGATTCAAGGTAATTACAATTCCCGAAACCGCCACAGAGCTCATTTCGGGCTTCACGCTCGGGCCATTCCCCGGCTGCATGAGCATGGAGGAATTTCAGTACTTTGTTATAGACGACCAGCTCCACAAGGAGCGCCTTGCTCTCAAAGGCGCCGAAACTGTTCCCCAGGAAAAGGTAATCATCATCTACGACCGTGCCATCTTTGACGACCGCGCATATATGTCGGAGGAGCAGTTCAGAAAGACACTTGCATATTTCGGTACAACTCCTGAACAGGTCATGGCCGGATATGATGCGGTGCTTCATCTTGTTTCCTGCGCAAAGGGTGCGGAATTTGCCTACAATTTCGGAAATGTCGCGAGATACGAATCGGTCGAGGACGCCAGAATAAAGGACGACGAGACGCTCAAGGCTTGGTCCTCCCATCCGAATCTTTTCGTCATAGACAACTCCATAGACTTTGAGGACAAGATAAACCGCGCGCTTCACAAGGTCTATGAGATTATAGGGGAGAGCATGCCGGAGATAAGCAAGAGAAAGTTCCTGATTGAAATGCCGGATCTTGCATCCTTAAAGGAGAAGTACGGCGGCTCCATAATCAGGATGAATCAGGTATACCTCAAGGATACTGCCGAGAATACCGAGCGGCGTGTACGCAAGCAAAAGATAGGAACACCGGCTCTTTACACATACACCGAAAAGCGCACCGATGAAAACGGACGCGCCTGGGTCACCCAGAAGCCGATATCCAAGAAGGAATACGAAAATTACTGTCTTGAAAGGGACACCGGACTTAATGCCGTTGAAAAGGATAAGTACCGCTTCAACTACGAAAAGTGCAAGATGGAAATCGACGTATACCCGTTTTGTGACGACAAGGCAGTTCTTCTGGTATACGGAGACGCACCCGTTCCCGAAGAGATTAAAATCATCAGTGAAGTTACCGGCGACGAGCGGTATAAAAACCGCCAGCTTGCGAAAAGGCAGTCTCTTGACTGAGCGGAGACATTCTCCGGTATAGAAATAGAAAGGCCCGGCTGTACCGGGCGAAAAGGATTTTATGTTTCAGTACGATATTATCCAGTCCGGGCTTGTTCTGCTAGCCCTTCTGGCAGTCGGAGAGTTCATCTCCAGAAAACTGAAAAGTGCTATGCCTGCGATTCTTATCTCAGGCATAATCTTTATTGTGCTGTTATGGACCGGCGTTCTGCCGCATGACATCATAGAAAGCTCAGGATATACCTCTCTCACTACCGTTGCCATAAGCCTCGTAATAGTTTCGATGGGTTCATCCACCAACTTTGCGGAGCTTCGTGCAAATGCGAAAACAGTAGCGCTTGCGGCATCGGTGTTCTTCTTTCAGGTTGCATCCGTTTTGCTTGTAATGAGTCTTGTATATGACACGAATACTGCCATAGGTTCTCTTCCCGGCGGCTCAAACGTTTCAATCATCATCCAGTCAAAGGCAAGAGAGCTTGGATATGAAAACATAGTTGTATTATCCGTACTGTTGTTCTCGCTAAAAGCATTTGTATCGGCTCCGATAGTAACACTCGCCGTCAGGAAGGAAGTTAAGCGCATATGTGCCGGAGGGACAGTGCCGCCGGTTGAAGGCGCTGACTATACCGATGCACCTCCCGGTTTATCCGAAAGCTTCCTGTCAAAGATTTTCTATAAGGGTCCGTGCCGCAGCGATGAGCCTTTTTATCTGACTCTTCTTCGAATGTATTTCGTTGCATGGATAGCCGGGCTGCTCGAAATTCTCACCGGGCTTTCAAGATACGTCTACTGCCTTCTTCTTGGAATACTGTTCACGGAGCTTGGTTTTCTTCATAAGAACGATCTCAAGAAGACCGGCATGTCGGACTTTCTTATACTGCTTCTGATGGTTGCCGTCATGAAGGGCTTCACAAGCGCAACGCCGGAGATGATTTCAAACCTCATCGTCCCTGTTGCCATTGTCCTCTTTACCGAAGCTTTAAGTATTTTTATTTTTTCACGTCTTCTCGGAAAGGCTTTCGGCTTTTCGCCTCACCTTTCAGCGGCAATAGGCTATCAGGGCATGATGGGCTTTCCGCTTAATCTCATGATTGCGCAGGATGTGATAAATGCCGAGGTGGAAGATGAACAGTTGAGGGACAACCTCAACAGTGAGATTTCCACAAGAGTTGTTCTTGCGGGATTTACAAACACAACTATACTGTCCGTAATAGTTGCCGGAATTCTTATAGGCTTTATGAGATAATGCCGGCAAAAAGCTGCCCGTGAACCGGATTTGGTTCACGGGTTGTTTTTTATCTTTTCAGCTGTCTCAGATAGTTTTTCTGCTTGTCTGTAATTCTGTAGCTTTCGATGGCTTTTTGTATTGTCTTGTTGTGTACCCAGACACTCAGTCTTCCCTCTTCTATATACGGAACGGCTGCGCTCCACTGCTTGGCAAGTGCGGTTGCAAAGTACCAGGCTATCATCATGTTGACATAGTAGTCCTCGCTCACGATGGAAGCGGGTATTTCCAGATACTCCGGTTTGAAAGCATCATCAAGATAAAAGGTCATTAGCATTTCTATACCGAATCTGCAGGTGTAGTTGTGCTCAGACTGAGCCCATTTTACGGCTCTTGAAATAAAGTCGTCCTTGTACTTTCCGAAAATCTTCGGGGACATCGTATCACATACTGCCCAGTTGGTGACATAAGGGAGAAAAGCCTCGGTATATTTAAGGCAGCGGTTATAGTTCGTCATCACGGAAATAAGCTTGCCGTGAAGCATGTCCTCGTCAAAGTATTCATGCGGAAGGCTCCTCATGAAGTTTCTCGCCTCGGGAGTTCCCGAAAGTTCCTTGGCGTACTTTTTGACATCCGGAACTCTGACACCTATAACATTGCTCTCATCAAGGCCGGGCGTAAGCTTTGTCTGCAGCTTTGCATATTCCTTATCCTGCATTGAAAAGAGTCTTTCCTGTATTTCTGTCATTTCCGTTCAACCTGCCGTTTCATAGCTATATTTTTTTTGCTCTGCCCAGCATCTGCAAAAGCAGTTCACCGGCAGTTCCCTTTTTTTCGCTGTACGGTTTTCCCGCGTAATATGTCTCAACCGGGCGGAAGGAGGCAATCTCCTGGCCGGTAAGTGTGAAGAAGTCTTCGTCGGCTGTAAAGAAGTCAGCTGTTTTACCGACTTCAAGTGTTCCTATTCTGTCATCTTCAAGGACAGCTCTTGCAGCATTTGCAGTGTAGCTTTTCATGGCTGTGTAGGCATCGACCGATTCATCTTCCCTGTAGAACTGAACCATTCCGAGCATCTGCAAGAACGGGTCCATATCCTGTACGGGGCTGTCAGATGAGCCGCAGACGCAGACGGCGGCATCAAAAAATGATTTCAGTCGCATGCTGTCTATCACGTCTTTTTCAAGGAACTTCTCGTATGAGTGGAGGTACCTCTTGTCTATCCATGAGTAGCCGGGCTGAACCATAACGGCCCACTTTCCCTCTTTAATCTTTTCAGCCGATTCAGCCGACGGGAATTCGCAGTGCTCTATCCGGCAGAATACCGGAGGTGTGCTCTTTTCATATAACGATACAATCTGGTCGATTGCGTTTTCTCCGATTGCATGCGCCGCCGTCTGATATCCCCTGTCGTGCGCCTCTTTAAAGACGGATTCTATTTTTTCATCGCTGTAGTAAAGAGGTGCCGCCTCACTGCTGTCAAGATACGGATGTGAAAAAGATGCGCTGTGGGATCCGACAGAGCCGTCAAGCTCGAAATCGCCGCAGCCGCCGATTCTCTTTTTCCTCTGATACTTTGAAAGGCGTTCAGCCCTTGATACATCGGCATACTGATAATAGATGCAGACTCTGGTATCGATATGGCGCGCTATGCGGACGAGAAGATCCGTCATTGTATCTCTCTCGCTGTCGCCGTTTCCTTCAAGAGCGCCCACAGTGCTGATTCCGTATTTTGCACAGGTGTTCTGAAACTCGGCGACTCCGCGTGCAAGTGTCTTCACCGAGATGGACGACCCAATTACATCTGTGAGCTTGCCCTGATTTTTCTCGTGCTCTTCGCCCGTAAGCACTCCGCTGTGTCCTTCGGGATTTATGCCGATTTTTTCAAGCATTTTTGACGAGAGTGCGCTTGAGTGCCCGTCTATGTTGTAGATGGCTACAGCTCTCCCGCCGCTCCACTCGTCAAGCTCCTCCCTTGTCGGAAGGCGGCATTCATCCATTGCCGACAGGATATAGTTGTTCGCTGCTATTACGGCATTTTTCCCCTGACGCGATGAGTAATCGCGTATTTTTTCCTCAACGCCTTTGAGTGTATTCGGCTCAACCCCGTTTTCCGTAATCTCGCAGACATTGAAACCCATTGCCATGACGGCAATTGTCAGAAGCATATGTATATGTCCGTCAATCAGGCAGGGGTACACGTGCCTATGTTCAAGTGATATAACCTCTCCGTCGAAATGCTCGGGCGCTTTGTCATAAACGGCCTTAATGATGCCGTCTTCAACTTCCATTGCGTGGAAGACATCGCCTCTTCCGGTCATCGGGTGAAATATTGCGTTTTTATAAAGAGTTCTTTTCATACGGGAACTATGCTTCCGACACCCATCATGAGATATGCAGCAATAATCAGCGCAGCCGTCAGCTTGCCTCCGGTACGGGAAAGAATCGATCCCTCAACTTCCTTCCTTGCGTTAAGGTAGGCAGGTACTATCATGACTGCGATTATTATGGATATTAGTCCTCCGGCAAGACGCATGAACTCCATGAACCCCGCAAAGTTTATGAGTGCCAGGACAAGTGACGGCACCGTCGCGATTATCCAGGATATTCTGCTTCCGAGCTTCAGCTGCTCGTCCACAATCTGTCCGAGCGCAAGCGAGAGCGACCAGTAGGTTGTTAGCATTGCAAAGACTGTAAACAGTCCTCCGATTATGCGCGCCCATGTTCCTATTCCGGCGCTCCATCCTACCATGACAACCTCAGTAACCTCAGGGGATGCTATCAACGATGCCACGGTAATAACAACTATCAAGATGAAATTGTTCAGTATTCCGAGAAAAATGGCCTTCCTTATTTTTTCTCTGTCTCCCTCAAGGCCTTCGACTGCCTGCGGCACGGAGAAGAATGCAGACATTGCAAACATTGCCATGCCGTAATATGCAAGGTATGAGTTGACGCTTCCGCTGTGCATCGGGAGCGGGTTAATCCTTTTAAACACGGACGCAACTGCCAGAGCAGCCACAAGTGCAAAGATAACCGAGACGGCTATTTTTTCGCTTATACCGACAACCTTAAGCCCGTACAGCACAACAGCAGCCGCAAAAACGTAGAATATGAGTTTGGCGGCAAGTGAGGAGATGGGCAGAAGAGATACCATGATTTCCTCGGCACCTGTAATGTATGCTGCAAGATTCGTAAACAGAATAAGCGTCATGAGAACGAAGAACAGCGTTGTAAGAAACGTCTTCAGCTTTCCTCTGAACAGAAACTGCGAGAGGCAGGATATAATCTGTCCGCTTTCATTTGTCTTCATTGCAAGGTCTGCAATCATAAGGTGAAGAATGTAACTTGCGGCAAAGGCGATAAGAAGAATAATCATTGCGCCGGCAAAGCCCGTCTTCTGCGTAAGGTATGGCATGGAGAGCACACCGCTTCCGATTCCGTATCCGGTTATTATACATGCTGCTTCCCATGTTGTAAGTTTTTTGCTGTTCATTTGTTCTCCGTTCAAAAAATCTAAATCGTAATTATGCCGCGGTCTTCGCCGCAGCGCGAAAAAGTCTCCTCAGGTGCAGATGCCACATGCGGAGGCTTGTTTCTATTTTCAGTATATGCCGAGCTTTTTGTCGCCCTCAACGGACGGTATGTAATCGACCTGGTTTCGCCCGTTCTTCTTTGCGCGGTACAATCCCTCGTCTGCAACGGCACACATCTTCTCCGGGCTTAGTCCTTCTGTCAGCGTAAATTCGGCAGCTCCAAGACTTGCCGTCTGGCGTATCTCGTATTTTTCGTCAGAGTAATTGTTCTTAGCAAAGCCTTCACAGATTTCATCCGCGACCTTTCGCGTCTGAGATCCGTCCGGGACAAATACAGCGAATTCCTCGCCGCCCCAGCGGCAAACCCTGCACTCCTTCGTGCATCCGTTAATAATCTGCGCCGAATGCTGAAGTATCTTGTCCCCCATGTAGTGTCCGAACGTGTCATTTACTCTCTTGAAGCGGTCAAGGTCGATAATAATAAAGCCTATAGTTTTACTGCTGATATCCGCTTCGCCGTGTTCTTTATCCGCTGCACGCATTTTTTCACGAATGGTGCTGTCTACGGCATTTTCAAAACCAACTCTGTTCAGCTCACCTGTCAGGGAATCGTGTGAAAGCAGATTGTAGTACGCATTCTGTGTGCTGATAAGCATGAAGCCTATCAGATATCCAATAATCGTGTAGCCCATGTACAGAAGCGGAAATCTGAGCAGGAAGGATTTTGTATACTCGAACTGGATAAGCGCATTTCCAGTCTTTGTCCAGCACAGGAAAATGACTATCAGTAACATAACCGTGTTGACAATTGTGCCGTTGATAGCTCCGAGCATCAGCAGTCCGCAGGCCGGAAGCATTGGCGCCCAGAATGCTGAAAAGCCTTCGGGCGAGCCGTTAATCATGAAGAATGTAAACAGGACTATAAGCTCAATCATAAACAGAATTGAGCTTATTTTGATTCCCCTGTTTCCGAGAAACGTCAGCACAAAGTTTATCGCACAGGCGATTGCAAAAATCAGTGTCGCATTTCTCAGTGCCTCAAAGCCAGTAACGACATTTACAACTGTCATCACTGCCGACACTAAGGTAAATGCACCGAAAAGCAGTCTGTAGAGAAGTCTGTCGCGTCTTGAAGGGTCAAGTATCAGTTTGAAATATTTGGCTATTGCTGTTTTCATACCTTCAAGTTATCAGCCTTTCATTTTCTGCTTGCACTTGTACATAGCCTCGTCGGCACGCTTTATAACGCTGTTCACGTTATTGTCCGTATCCGGATCGAACGATGCCATACCAAATGCCATGGATGCCTTTCCATACTCATACTTCTTAATATCCGAAGCCCCATTAATGCGTCTTTCGAGATTGACTATCAGTTTGGATTTGTTTATGTAGTCTATGCCGGAAATTATAGCGCAGAACTCGTCACCGCCGATTCTGAAAACTGGGCTTCTAGCAAATATATTGCATAGTATCTCGCAGCAGTTCTTTATGTGGATGTCGCCGATAAGGTGTCCGTATGTGTCGTTCACGGTCTTGAGGTCATTGACATCGCACATTACGACAGCAAACTGCGGATTGAGGTCGCTTCTTATACTGTCGGACAGTTCGGTAATGAAATCAGTATATGCGGAGAAGTTCTTGACTCCAGTAAGAGCATCGCGGTTTGCCTTTCTCTGGGCAGCGGCAAGTTCTGTCTGGGTTATCTCAAGCAGCTTGTTGTCCTCTATTTCCTTTCTGGCAATCGTATCGACATCAGAAAGTGTCATAATGGCATAGCGTGCATCATTTGCCTCGCCGGTATTAACAAAGGATAGTTCAAGGTATCTCGGCGTGCCGCTTTTTGTTGATCTGAATCTTGTTGAAATACTCTTGTTGTGTCTCAAGAGGTTTCTTACGCTGTCGCTGTTGAAATATGCATACATACGGTCACGGTCCTCTTCGTAGACATAGTTTGCAACATACTCGTTTACTGTCTGCGAATAGCTGCCGTTCAGTATCATGTTTTCGGGACTGCTGTCGTAGTTCTGATATCTTGTGAACTGGTCCTCCTCAAAATCTATAACATCGAGAATCAGATAGGATTCGGCAAGTATATTAAGAAGGTTCTTTGACCTTGTCTCGGATTTTGATTCATTGCTTACAGCCTGTATGGTTAGGAGGAAGTTCCCTTCTCTTGAATCATCAGGCGAAAACTTAATCTGGAAAAGGCTCTCCCTTCCGTCAAATACCGCAGGGAAAAACGACGTGTAGTAATCCGATTCCTTCAGCATGGAAGCGATTCTTGCCCTGTCATTGTCATCTATGAATTTCGGGAAGCTTTTTGTCGGAATTATCGTCCTGAACATCTGGTCAAGTATTCTGTTTGACGGAAGTCTCGGGTTAATGCTGCGAAGAACGCTTCTGAAAGAATCATCGCAGCGAACTGCGCTGATTGTATTGTTATTCCCGTTAATATAGCAGGAAAATTCGTACTTCGGCTGGATTCCCGTGTTAAAGAATTCCTTCTGCAAAAGCACATCGACTCTTTCGTTTGCATCCTTGTCAAGATGGGTAACAGCGCTTTCAAGTGAATCGCTGTGTTTAGAAAGGCATTCGTAGAGCACCTTGTCAAGGGTCTGGATTGAAATTGGCTTCGTAATAAAGGAATCCATTCCTGCTGAAATACAGATATTGATATCTTCCTCGGATGCAAGCGATGTGAGTGCAATAATCGGAATGGTACTTGCATCTTCCCTTTCCATGCATCTTATCTTTTTCGTTGTCTCCGTTCCGTCAAGGTCCGGCATAAATACGTCCATCAAAATGACGTCGAAGGATTCCGGCTCTGAATTTGCAAATATATCCAGCGCCTCGAATCCGCCCGTTGCGCTCGTCACGTTTGCACCTTCCGCCTCAAGGAGTTCCTTGTTGAGCTGAAGGTTCAAATCATTGTCATCGACCATCAGTATTGAAATACCGCTGAGGCTCAAATCACTCATGCCCATCGGCATATCCGAATAGTATCTGGATGAGGTGTCGGATGTATGTGTGAATATCTCGTCGCGGCACTCGGCAAATGCGCTCATCAGCTTATCTGAAAAAGCTCCGCATTCGTTGTTCTTTATCATTTCGTATGCCTGTTCAAGGCTGTACGCATCCTTGTAGACTCTCTTTGTCGTGAGTGCGTCAAAGCAGTCCGCTACCGCAACTATCTGTGCGCTTATAGGAATCTCTTCACCCTTGAGCTTTTCAGGATAACCGTTTCCGTCATATCTCTCATGGTGATAATGGCAGATATCCATACTCATTTTTGCATATGACGCACTCCAGTTCTCCGGTGCATGACGGAGCATTTCACAGCCCTTCATGCAGTGTGTCTTCATCACTTCGAATTCTTCGTCGGTGAGTCTTCCGGGCTTTAAAAGGATTGCGTCCGGAATCATAATCTTTCCCAGATCATGAAGGGCACTTGCAGATGTCATCAGTTCAATCTGTTCCGGTGTAATGCCGTACTCGGGGAACATCTCCATAGCCTTTCTGGCGAGGATGTTGGTGTACCCCTTAACTCTTCTAATATGCTCTCCGCTTTCAACATCGCGTGCCTCGGTAATGTTGCCGAGAAGTTCGATTATGTCTTCGTTGATATGGTTAAGCGCCTTGTTCTTGTTTTCAAGTTCCTCTGTGCGCTCTGCAATTATTGTCTCGAGCTGCTTCTGCTGGTCAATCTTGCCGCGGTAAACCGCATCGTTCTCAAAAAAGCCCGCAACGAAGTTGTGAAGCGGTTTGTCCGCATCATCTGTTTTGACGACATACATTTCCGTGTAGAAATACTTTTCGCCGTAAAGGCGCCTGAACTCAATTCTTACGGACTTTCTGGTCTGCAGAAGCGACGGAACATTCATAAGCTCCCGCTTCATGTTCTCTCTGTCATCAGGGTGCACGAATGCCTTTATATAGTAGTTGAAACCATCCTCATACTTTGGGCACATTGCCTTAAGCTGCCTCAGCTCATCCTTGACGAAGCCCTGCTGGAACAGTATCTCGTAATCGTGGGTGTCCTCGTTGCAGTAATACACCGCGTTATACTCGGACGAGAGTACGCTAATAATCTCATTTGTCTTGAGTCTCTGCTTGGCCTCTTTAAGTTCAAGCTGCTTGTCGACCTCGTCCGTGACATCTATGAAGCAGATTGCGGCATGATCCTCATCATCGCCTCTGATAGCTTCAAACCGGTAGAATTTGTCAATTCCGCCGGAAACATCCCTGAGCAGATATGTAAAGGTTTCCTCTTCCTTAAGTCTTTTCTTCAGATAGTCCGGCTTGACAATCTGACGCATTGTTTCCTGATCTTCAAGCGCAACATCCTGATCAATATAGAGATTAATCGAGTCAAGATAGTTGTTCGGAAGCGGATAGCGCATTTCAAGATTGCCGATTCTCATATAGGTCTTGCACGTAAAATCCTCAAGTCCTATATAGTAAGCCGACACGAAATGGTCCGTAAAGAATCTCAAAAACATCGGAGAATCTTCAGGATCAATATGGTTTTCCGGATATCTGTTCACATTCATCCCTGCCTTTTTGTCAAATCTAATCTGGCTTAATTCTTATATGTGCGCTCGGAGATAATATATCTCGGACGCTGCTTGGTCTCCATATAAATCTTGCCTATATACTCCCCTATAATACCGAGGGAAATAAGCTGCACTCCGCCTATGAAGCAGATGATGCATGTCATTGATGCCCATCCCGGAACGGCGTTTCCGTTGCAGGCGGCAATTATTGCCCATATGCATCCAACAAAGCTTATAAGCGCAACTATTACGCCAAACGTCATGATAAGGTGGAGCGGCTTGACGCTGAGACTCGTGATTCCGTCAACGGCAAGTCCAATCATCTTTTTCAGAGGATAGTGGCTCTTGCCGGCAAGGCGCTCATTTCTCTCATACTCAACCGTGGTGCTTTTAAATCCGACGAGCGGAACGAGGCCCCTCAGAAACAGATTAACCTCCTTGAAGTTTGCAAACTCCTGCAGAACCCTTGAGGATATGAGCCGGTAGTCCGAATGGTTGTATACAACCTCCGCCCCCATGGACGAGAGGAATTTGTAGAACATCTGGGCGGTCGTCCTTTTAAAGAATGTATCCGTCTCCCTTGACGAGCGTACGCCGTAGACGATATCGCATCCCTCATCAAGATAGGCATCTACCATTGCATCCATCGCATTGATGTCATCCTGACCGTCACAGTCAATGGATATGGTAATGTCACAGAGGTCCTTGGCCTCCATAAGTCCTGCAAGCACCGCATTCTGGTGCCCGCGGTTTCTGGACTGGCATATGCCGATATAATGCCGGTCCTGTTCGGAAAGAGACCTGATAATGTCCCAGGTTGAATCTTTCGAGCCGTCATTTACGAACATTATGCGGCTCGCATCGTCTATCTTTTCCTTTCCGACAAGGCTTAGTATCTTCTCGAGAAACATGGGTGCTGTAATAGGAAGCACCGCTTCCTCATTATAACATGGTATTACCACATAAAGTACCGGTTTCATTACTATTTCTCCTCCAGAATATGTTCCATACCGCAAGAAATTATTTTCTCTACATGCTCATCGTTGAGAGAGTAGAGCACAGACCTTCCGTCTCTTCTCCCGCGTACGAGCCTTGATGAGCGAAGCATGGCAAGCTGGTGTGAAACTGCGCTTGCAGACATGGACAGCTTTTCCGAAATCTGTCCTGCACTCAGTTCTCCGTCCATAAGAACCGACAGTATTTGAATTCTTGTGGCATCACCGAACACTTTGAACAGCTCGGCAACTTTTTCATGATTGTTCATTCAATTAACCCTCAGTGCCCTCACTGCGTTGAGTATCGCAATGATTAACACGCCGACATCTGCAAACTCCGCTAGCTTCATGCTCTGGAAAAGGAACACCGTCACGACCATGCACGCAAGCTTAACGCCTATTGCAAATACTATGTTTTCGTATACTATCCTCATGCATTTTCTGGCTATCATTATGCTTTTGGCAATTTTCACCGGATCATCGTCCATTATAACGACATCTGCTGCTTCGATTGCGGCATCAGATCCGATGGCCCCCATGGCAATTCCGACATCCGCACGTGTCAGCACAGGTGCATCATTTATCCCGTCTCCGGCAAAACCGAGTGTGTCTCTGGGACGCTCTTCTTCAAGATACCTTTCAACGAACTCAACCTTGTCTGCAGGCAGAAGATTTGCGTGGACTTCATCTATTTCTAGCTCCTCCGCGACGGATTTTGCAACAGCTTCATTGTCTCCGGTGAGCATAACCGTTTTTCTGACGCCGTACTTCTTTAAAAGGGAAATTGCCTCTTTTGAATTAGGCTTAATCTGGTCGGCAACTATAATATGTCCGCAGTATTTTCCGTCTATTGCGACATGCACAACCGTACCGAGGTCCTCGTCCCCGTCGCAGCTAACGTGCTTTACACCGATTCTGCCCATCAGCTTTTCATTACCGCAGGCAACGCTCTTTCCGTCAACGAGTGCAATCACGCCCTCGCCGCTTATCTCCCTGACATCGGATACTCTTGATACATCGGATGGTTCTCCGTATTTCCTCTGAAGGGCAAGCGATACCGGATGTGACGAAAAGCACTCTGCATGGCAGGCATATTCTATGAGCTTTTCCTCCTCTATTGGGCTGTGGTGCACGGCACAGACCTCAAGTACTCCCTTGGTCATGGTACCTGTCTTGTCAAAGACAACCGTCTTTGTTCTGGACAGCGGTTCCATGAAATTGGAACCCTTAATCAGTATACCGGCCCGGCTCGCTCCGCCGAGTCCTCCGAAGAAAGTCAGCGGAATGGATATTACAAGCGCGCACGGGCAGGATATTACAAGGAATGTGAACGCAACATAGATCCAGTGCTGCCACTGGGCGTCATGTCCTCCCGCCATTGAAATCAGCGGAGCTGCGATGGCAAGAAGCAGCGCGCATGCGCATACCGCAGGTGTGTAGATTCTTGCAAACTTCGTTATGAAGTTCTCGCTCTTGGATTTTCTCGAGCTTGCACTTTCCACAAGGTCAAGAATCTTGCTGGCAGTTGACTCGGTAAATGCCTTCGTAGTCCTAATTCTCAGCGGCGATGTCATATTGATGCAGCCTGAGAGTATTTCAGATCCTTCCGTCACGTCCCGCATACGGCTCTCGCCGGTCAGCGCTGCGGTATCAAGAGAGGAGGACCCCTCTATTACAACTCCGTCAATCGGTACTTTCTCCCCGGGCTTGACCAGAAGCATGCTCCCGATATCCAGCGTATCCGGATTTACTCTTTCTACCGTTCCGTCTGCCTTTTCAATATTGGCATAGTCGGGCCGGATGTCTATAAGCTCAGAGATGTTGCGCCGGCTTTTTCCAACGGCGATGCTTTCGAAAAGCTCGCCTATCTGGTAGAGAATCATGACGTAGCATCCGTCATCCATCTCACAGTAACCGGTAAAGCCGAGTACAATTACTCCCAGAGATGCAAAGGCCATCAGAAAGTTTTCGTCAAGCGCTCTACCCCTTATTATGTTCTTCCATGCCTTACGCAGTATGTCATATCCGACTATAATATAAGCCGTCAGGAATAGGATTTCCGGAACATATTCTATTCTGCCCTCAAGTATCTTGGACAGCACAACCAGTGCAATGGATATAAGTATCCTTTTAAGATTGTATTTCTGTTTTTTAGTTAAATCCTTCATCAGAAGAAAATGTCGCAGTCCTCTTCAACAGCCTGGCAGTTGGCAAGAACCTTCTCCATGGTTTCCTTCTCGTCAGCGCCGTCTATAAACTCGACCGTCATCTTTAAAAGCATGAAGTTGACCTCGGCATTAGCAACGCCCTCCGTCTTCTTTGCGGCATCTTCCATCTTTCCTGCGCATACAGGGCAGTCAACATCAATTTTGTAGCTCTTTGTCATTTCAGAAAATCTCCTTAAAATATTTGAATAATTGTTCAATTGTTCATTGAAATTATATATTCGCACCTATGCTTTGTCAATACGAAGTATCTGTTTTTGGGTTGTCAGATGCATCTTTTCTATTGTATAATTTTTCCAAACCCAAAGGAGAATCTTATCATGAAAAGAACAATAGCAATCTTTCTTGCGCTTGTTATGGTCTTCGCTCTTTGCGGATGTGAAAGCAAGGCAGACCGGTACTACGCAAAAGGTATGCAAGATCTAAGCGCAAAAGATTATGAGGCGGCATTTGATGATTTCTCGACTGCACGCGAAAGCGGAAATGCCGATGCTACTTACCATCTCGGTCGGTTCTACGAGAAAGGGTACTACGTACAAAAGAATCTGGAAATAGCCAGAGCATACTATGAAGAGGCCGCATATAATGGAATAGGCGATGCCATGACATCCTATGGGCGGTTTTATCTTTTCGGCATATGCGGAAACCGGGATTATTCCGAGGCGCTAAAATGGTTTAACAAGGCACTTGACAGCGGATGTGAAGATGCAAATGCATACATCGGTTATATGTATGAATTTGGCTTCGGTGTTGAAAAGAACTATTCAAAGGCCTTTGAGCTTTTCAGCAAGGCATCAAGATACTCCAGTGGTTTTGCCATGTGCGGTCTCGGCGATATCTACTGCTTTGGACGCGGAACAGATGTTGACTATGCCGAAGCAAGAGAGTGGTATGATATGGCATTGAGCGCCGGATACGCCGGTGCCGCAGCCAGAATCGGCGATATGTATACCTATGGCAACGGTACGGATGTTGACTATGATGAAGCCATTTCCTGGTATCAGCTGGGAGTTTATGAAGGCGACAGCGATTCACTTACTTCCCTCGGGTCAATGTACTACCATGGTTACGGCGTTGAAATGGACAACATTACCGCCAACGGATACTTTCTTCAGGCAGCAGAGATGGGTAATGCCGCTGCAATGAAATTTTTAGGCCTGCAGTATGAACGCGGCTATGGTGTTTCTCAGGACTATGCCAAAGCGATGGAGTGGTATTTAAAGGCTGCGGAAGGTGGAGACCAGATTGCCACAAACAACATTGGATATTTATATGAGCATGGATTGGGTGTTACTCAGGATCATGGTAAAGCGATGGCGTGGTACCTCAGGGCTGCGGATATGGGAAATTCTTCCGCTATGTCAAATATTGGGTGGATGTATGCTAATGGCTATGGAGTTGCTCAGGATTTTGAAAAGGCCTTTGAATGGTATATTAAAGCTGCAGAGCGTGGAAATGCAACCGGAATGAACGATGTCGGAAATGCATACAGATTTGGTGAAGGAACTGAAAAGGACTATGCCAAAGCGATGGAGTGGTACCTCAAGGCTGCAGAGCTTGGCGACACCTACGCCATGAATTCTATCGGAATGATGTATGCCAATGGTGAGGGTGTAAAGAAGAGTGATGAAACCGCTCACGACTGGTTTTTGAAAGCCGCAGAGGCCGGGAACATCCACGGCATGTATAATGTCGGATTTGATTATTTTTATGGTGAAGGTGTCGAGAAAGACTACGCGAAGGCACTCGAGTGGTTTCAGGCATGTTACGATGCCGGAGACCAAAGTGATGACGTGCTGGAGTTTATAGATGCTTGTAACAAGAAACTCTCATAAGACTTAAACAGCGGGCAGAACCTGAATTCTGCCCGCTGTTTCTATACTTATTTGTTTTTTTACTGTAAGTTCAGTTGTCCTGTGAGTAACTCACGCGCACGTTTTCAAATGACCCGCCATACTCTGATGGTGAAAAGTCATGATCCCCCTCAAGGCCCTCGACAGGAATTTCAAGTGTAACCAGAACGGCTGTGTTGTTCTCCACAAACCCCAGAAATGCCTCGTCAAAATCAAGCTGGGTTGAGGATATTTTTTCGCTACGGTTATTAAAGTGCATTCGCAAAAGCCCATGCAGTCCGTTGATTGTCTTGCCGGTCTCATTTACGCAGGCAAGCGTCACATGAAGCTTTCGGTCGAAGTCAAAGAAGGCTGCCTCGATGAACACCACATTCACGGTGCCCGGGGTAAACGAAAATGTTGCGCTTTCAAATGCCTTTTCCAGCACAGCAAATCTTTCGGCAAAAGTTTCATCTTCAAGAAGATGTTCATGTTCTCTTGCAAGTATCAGTCTAGTCATAGTTTGTGTCTTCCTTATTTTGATACAAAAAGAGCCTTTATCAAGGCTCTAATTATTTTGCCAGATATTTAATCATGGTCAGGATGTTTTTCCCGTATGCGTAATCGTACGAGACTTCATCCATCATTTTCTTAACCATATATATGCCGAGGCCTCCGATATTTCTTTCATCACTTGAAAGTGTTATGTCGGGGTCTTTTTTAGCAAGCGGGTTAAAAGGCTTTCCCTCATCGCTTATATCAATTCTGACACCGCCGTCGACGGCATTTACGTCAATTATCGCCGCGCCTTCACATCCGGGGTATGCATAGTGCGCAACATTTACGAATATTTCCTCAAGTGCGACATCTATAGCCGCTCTATCCTTGGCAGAACAGTCAAGCTTTTCAAGCTCGCCTTCTACAAAGGAAATGGCGTCATTAAGCCTCCTCAGCTCCGCCGGGATTACTTTTGTAGCCATATATTACTCGATTGTGAGGATGTCCACGAAACCGGTTATCTCGAACACTTCCATAATGGAGTCGTTGACATTCTTTATTACCATCTTGCCGCCCTGGTTCATGTGCTTCTGCTCGCCGAGCAGAACACGAAGTCCAGCGGAAGAGATGTATTCAAGATCCTTAAGATCAAATACAACACTCTCGGCATCGGGATACTTTGAAAGCTCCTCTTCAAGCTCGGGTGCCGTTGTCGTATCAAGTCTGCCTTCAAGTGCAATGGTAAGATCCTTGTACTTCAGATTGGTGTTAATTGTCATAGTCCGATTTTCTCGCTTTCTATTGTCTGTACTGTTTCAAATATATGACATTTGCCGTTTTTATTCAAGTATTGTGAAAACAAATCTATCAAAGTACCGGCGCGAAGTATTGCATCTTCGAGCTTTCCCTCTTCAACATAGTTCTGCAGCCTTCCGCCTTCGCGGTAGGTTTCTCCTTCTATTCCGAGAAACCTCCTTGCCGCATCCGTATCATAAAATCCGAATGCACTTACTATTCCTGCCATATCCGCTACTATCTCGTCACGCAGTGCTTCCTTATTGTCCGGGAAGAGCCGTCCCGAAATAAAGTGAGTAAGCTCATGGTACTTTCTGATGACTATGCTTTTCTCTGTCCATTCATCGTCCGTAAGATTCATATCTGCGGCGCTTACAGCGCTGTACGGGCCGGAGGAAAGAATAATGATGGTATCAAGATAGTTGCTTTTATCGGAGGTGAATCTGGCAAATTCCTCGTCACTTTCCATATGAGGTCTGAGCTTTTCCCAGTTTATAAGACCTGAAAGCGTCGTCGCTCCCATGGAGGGCGGAACGGGTTTATCCTCGCACCTGTATGCAAGGCATTTTATACAGTGTTCAAAGTCGGTCCTGTCGTATAAAAAAAGCACCTCGGCATCGCCCGCGGGTGTGGAGACCGTGCTCAGGCTGTCTTTCTCATTCAATGAAAAATTGAGGGAGGCGTTTACCTTCTCTCCCCTGAGCACGGCATTCTTGTATTCATCCGTATCCTTCTCTCCGTTTCTTACCGGAAGAAGAAGCTGCGGATATCTCCGACTTAAGATGGTGAGTGCATGTTCCGTCATTTCAGAACATTGGCCTTCAGTCTGGCAATTATTTCCTCATCGCTTCCCACGCCGCCTGCAACCTGCTGCAGGTCTTCCATGCTGAGAACGCGTTTTACCGTTTTCTGCCTAACCGAATCCACCATCATGGACAAGCCGTCATCCCAGCCTGGCATCTTCATTGAATCAGCCGCCAGGCCAAGCAATTGTTCGGTTTTGCTCACGGTCATCACCTCTCACTTACTTATCGTCTACTTTAGTATACGAAGAAAATCTTAAAATGTTACAGCTTCAGTTCGCTTATCCGTCAAACTCAAATGAGCCTATTGACGACTCCATTGAGTCCAGTGCACGGGAAAGAATTGTTCTCACATTTGCGATGCTGAGATTCATCTTTGCCGCTATTTCTTCGGCAGACATCCCGTCAAAATACTTGTGGATTACTATAGCTCGGCTTCTCTCATCCAGCTGCGCAAGTGCATTTGCGATACTCTGACGTGCGGAGATAATGTTTGTTGCCTTTGCCATGGAATCGTCTCCGGGAATTTCCCAGTCCTCCATCTCGTCAAGGCTCCGCTCGCCTTTTTTCTTGCGGTAGTAATCAATGAGCTTCCTCTTGGCAATGATGTACAGCCAGGCCTGCTCGTTGCACTTTGTCTCGTCAAACTCACTTGCATGCTCATAAACGCTTATGAAGACATCCTGAAGTATATCCTCTGCGTCTTCGGCATTTGTCGTGTGCTGGCGTATGTACCGCAGAAGAGCGGAAGAATATTCATTTATTAAATGTTCAACCCAGCTTGAATCCATACTCCACCTGAATCTTTGTGTGATTTCACTCTTTGTGCTGTGCCCGCATAAGGCTTCTGAAATAATCCTTCATATCCGAACCCTTGGAGTTTGCGTATGCCTTTTCTATGCTCGCATCTACTGCGCAGGATATGAGGTCTGTCGAAGAGAAAAGCGCCTGCACATGGCTCTTGTGATAGTTTGTCTTGCGTATCAGCTCAAGAGCATCATTTGAATATCCGTTGGAAATGAAGATGACCTTAATGTTAGCGCTCGAGAGCCTTTTATTCGGGCGGATTCTCATCTGTCCGTCCGAAAGAGCATAGTCAAAGCATTTCTTGACCGTCTCGGCGTCAAAGGACTTGCTGCAGTAGGCATAGACGTGCTCTATGTTCTCATCACCCACGCATTTGAGTATGCTCTTCTGCCCGTGGCCGTAATAGGCGGCGCGGAATTTAATCGGCAGATTGTGCGGCAGATCTTCCTTGTATATCAGATAGTAATTGGAGAAGTTGTTTTCGAAAACCTCTTCTAAAGACTTAAGTTCAATTGCCATTTTCTACCCGCCTCATAGTTTATTTCAATTAATTATAACAAGCATGTGCCGAAAAATAAAGAATCAATATTTTGTACGGATGTCGGATTGTTTTTTTGCATTTTACGCCGTTTGAATCATAGACAATTTCAAATATTTGTAGTAACATCGGATTAACCAAAGTATCAAGGAATAATCATGAAACTAGCTGTTCCCTGCCTTCTCGGGCTTGAAAGCGTAATAGCTGATGAGCTCAAGAGAATAAATATGAAAAACGTTATATCCGAAAACGGACGCGTCTATTTTGAAGGCGGAAGCCGTGAGATAGCCACGGCAAATATCTGCCTGCGCTCCGGTGAAAGGATTCTTATTGAAGTCGGCTCGTTTGACGCCTTCACCTTTGATGAGCTTTTTGAAAATGTCAAGGCTCTTCCCTGGGAAGACTTCATTCCTAAAAACGGAGCGTTTCCGGTAAAGGGATACTGTCTCAATTCACGTCTCATGTCGGTTCCCGACTGCCAGAAAATCATCAAAAAGGCTGTTGCCGACAGGCTCGGTGCAAAGTATCACTCGGCATGGCTTGAGGAGAGCGGTGAAACCTACCAGATTCAGTTCTCCATGATGAAGGACAGATGCTCTGTCTCGATAGACACTTCGGGTGAAGGGCTTCACAAAAGAGGCTACCGCCCCGCACATAATGCGGCTCCCTTAAAAGAGACTATGGCCTCGGCCATGGTGCTTCTGTCCCGTTACAGAGGTCGCGATGATTTTTGCGACCCGTTCTGCGGCTCAGGAACCATACCGATTGAGGCTGCTCTGATTGCCTTGAACAGGGCTCCGGGACTTCAGAGAAGCTTTGCCTGCTCTTCCTGGCCGAGCATAGACAAAAGCATCTGGGAAGATGTTAAATCCGAGGCAAGAAGCCGTGAATACACGGGTCCGTACAACATTGTCGGAGCAGATATTGACCCATCCGCCGTAGAGATGGCGAAAGAGAATGCAAAGCGTGCCGGAGTTGCCGATACGATAAAATTTGAAATTGCCGATGCCACGAAGTTCGACAGGAAAACTTCAAGCGGAACCATAGTGACAAATCCGCCATACGGAGAGCGGATAATGGAGAGGGCCGAAGCTGAGCAGCTTTACAAGGGTTTCGGCGATGCTTATCTCAGAAGCGAAAACTGGAAACTGTATCTTCTGTCTTCACACACCGAGTTTGAAAGAACCTTCGGTAAAACAGCGGACAAAAAGAGAAAACTATATAACGGAATGATAAAATGCGATTTATTCATGTACTTCAAGTGAGGACGTCAAGATGAAACACCTATTCATAGTGAACCCGACAGCCGGCGGAGAGGACAAAACTCTCCTCGTCAAGAAAAGCGCTCAGGAAATCTACGGAGATGATTTTGAAGTCTATGTGACAAAGGCTCCGCTTGATGCGACCGAGGAAGTAAAAAAGCGCGGTGAGAGCGGTGAGGAGTACTATATCTTTGCCTGCGGCGGAGACGGAACTTTCAACGAGTGCTGCAACGGCGCCGCGGGATACATGAACCTGGCGGTAGCTCCCTATCCCACCGGCACCGGAAATGATTTCTGCCGCATGTTCGGTGACGAGCAGGTTCTTTTCAGTGATCTTAAAGCTCTCAGCGAAGGCACTGTCCGCCCCATTGACCTTATAGACTGCAACGGGCGCTACAGCGTCAATCTTTGTTCTGTCGGCGTTGACGCGAGAGTCGGATGCAATGTACACAACTACACTCACCTTCCTCTTTGCGGCGGGAGCCTTGCCTATGTCGTCTCACTTATTGTTGAGGTTTCAAAGGGTATTAACACCCATATGAAGATAAAATGCGGAGACACCGAACTTGACGGGAAATACGCTCTTGCCTGCGTCTGCAACGGCAGGTTCTACGGCGGAGGCTTCATGCCTTCAAAAGACGCCATGCCCGACGACGGAGAGCTTGACATCTATATCTGCCGTGAGATGAATCTTCCGAAGCTTGCAATAAGCCTCGGCAAATACTCCAAGGGCAGAAGCGACGAGATTCCAAAACACATCATTCACCTTAAAGGCGACAGCATAAGAATTGAGTTTGACGAAGACTCTGTTGTCAACATTGACGGAGAGGCTATCTACTCAAAGGTAGTGGATATGAAGCTTAAGAGGCACTACATGAATCTTCTTGTTCCTAAGGGAATGAAGTTTTTCGACTGAAATACGCACCAGACTCTGCTTTTCAGCAGAGTCTTTTTACACTGAAATATAATACATGCGGACGGTTAAGATTTAATCCGTCCGCATGTTCTTTTTAGATTGTTACTCCAAGTTCCGTCAGCCTCTGGCGAAGTTCATCAACATCGTCATGGAAGACTATCGGATGCAGTCCGCAGTAAAGTGCACCTTCTGCGTTCAGTGTTGAGTCGTCGATGAAGCAGCACTCGTCAGCTTTCAGGTCGAATCGTTCACACATCAGTCTGAAGATTTCCGGCTGCGGCTTTACGAGCTTTTCGTAGGCGGAGACAAGAGCTCCGTCAAAGTATTCGTATCCGGGAATGTCCGGCCAGTAGTCGGTCTGATGGTAGCTTGCGTTTGAAAGAAGGTAGATTTTATATCCGTTTTCCTTCAGCTGCCTTATAAGCTCAGCCATGCCGGGAATGGGCATTATGGGCCTGTCCCAGTGCTTTACGAGAACATCCACCTTTTCATGCAGGTATTCCGGGATATGCTTTTTCATCTCCTCAGCCGCATCGGCATCGGTAAGCGAGCCTCTGTCCATCTGCGCCCATTCTACACTATGGTAGATGTTTCTCAGAAGTATCTTCCGGTCTTTTTTATCCGCAACTCCCGCCACGTCCATAAAGGTCTCCGGGTCAAAGTAGATAAGGACATTGCCCATATCAAAAATAATATTTTTTATCATTAGACTTTTATCTTTCCCTTTGTGACCTTGAGGCAGATAAGCAGAAGCACAGCGCTCATGACAGTAAGTATTGCGGACAGTGCGGCACCTGAGCCGACAGAGTTTCTAACGATATCCGTGTATGCCGCAATAGTCAGCGTATTGTTCTTTCCGGACGAGAGCATTATCGAGCAGCTCAGTTCGTTAATACATGTAACCCATGAGAGGATTGCACCTGAGAACACGCCCGGGAGCATAAGTCTTGCGGTTACCTTCCAGAATGTCTTCATTGGGGCAACTCCGAGGTTAATGGAGGCTTCCTCGACACTAGGATCCATCTGGAGCAGAAACGCGCTCGCGCTTCTTACGGTATACGGAAGCTTTCTTATTACGTAAGAGATAATAATAATTGTAGCGGTTCCGGTAAGAATAAGGGGCTTAACATTGAATGTGACAATATAGCAAAGGCCGAGAACCGAGCCCGGAATGACATACGGTGCCATGAGCAGAAGGTCAAGGACTCCGCCCAGCTTGCCCTTTTTCCTGACTATGGCATAGGACATTAGTATGCCGATGATAACTATGAACACCATGGCAATCGTTGAATACGAAATTGTATTTCTGATGCTCGTCCAGAGTCTTGATCCGAGCTCCGTATAGTTCTTAAAGGTGAATCCGCCGATGAATGACGAGTAGTTCGTATTCTGGAAAGAGCAGACAATGACGACAATCTGCGGAAGGAATGAGATAAAGCTTATGAGAAAAACAGGAAGGGTTACAAGGAATCTCTTGAATCCCTTTACTTCAATTTCCTTCGGTGGGCGAAGGGCCGACATGACATAGTTTCTCTTTGAAACCCACTTTTTCTGCACATAGAGCATCACGAGCGTGATTATGACTATAATAATAGATATGGCGGATGCGAGGTTTCCGTTGCCGCCGATTTCACCCAGCCACTCATTATAAATAAGAACCGGAAGGGTTCTGAAATCCTGTCCTCCGAGGAGCATCGGTGTACCGAAGTCTGCAAGTGCGCTCATGAATACGACCAGTGCGCCTGCTGTGATGGAGGGAGTGACAACTGGCATGGTAACCGTAAGAAATCTTCTCAGACGGTTGCTGCCAAGATTTTCCGCACATTCCTCAAGCGAGCTGTCTATACTCTCCATGGCACCGGATGTGTACATGTAAATATATGGATACAGTTTGAGTGTTAAAACGGTACTGACTCCCCCGAAGCCGTAAATTGTCGGGATATCTATACCGAACTTGGCAAGGAAAGTGGTTACCGATCCTGCGCGTCCGAAGAGCATAATCCATGCATATGCGCCGAGGAACGGAGGGCTCATAAGAGACAGTATTGCAAGTACGTGCCATATCTTTTTGCCCCAGACATTGTATCTTGTCATGAGGTATGCCATAGGCACGCCTATGACGACAGAGAACAGCGTCGGAACTACTGAAACCTTCAGGCTGTTCCAGAGGGCGCTGTAATAATACTTCTTTTCAAAGAATTTCTTGAAGTTCGCCAGTGTAAAACCGTCTACCTTTGACGATTTGAATGCATTCGTAATCATGGACGAGAACGGCCAGACTAGGAAAAGCGCAAAGATTATTAATACAATCAGCTTAACCCAGAACCAGCTGTCCATATAAAACGGAACGCTTGTGTTCTTGCGTTTCAGCATGAGATTACCTCCCCGCCTTCCTTTTTATATATGCTGATTCTGTCGGGATCAAAGGCTATGTGCACCTTCTCCCCGTTCTCGTGAGTTGCTGATGAATCTTTTGTGTATTCGTTTATTATCAGGTCCTGACCGTCATCAAGCTTGACCTCATACTCCGTGTAGTCTCCGAGGAAGGTCGAGAACTGGACTTCGCCGGGCATTCCCTTATCCGAGAAGAAAAGCTGCTCGGGACGGGCCGACAGTATAGCCTCGCCTTCATACTTTTCCTTGAGCGGAACATTTAGTGTAATCTCGTCACGGATGGTGACATCTCCGTTTGACTTGACGGTGCAGTCAAGGAAGTTGGAGACGCCTATGAATCCCGCGACAAACTGATTCTGCGGCTTTGCGTAAATCTCGGAGGGAGTGCCGACCTGCATGATAACGCCGTCCTTCATAACAGCGATGCGGTCTGAAATAGCCAGTGCCTCCTCCTGATCGTGTGTGACGTAGATAGTAGTTATTCCAAGCTTTCTCTGAAGCTTTTTTATTACAGAGCGCATCTGGACTCTGAGCTTTGCGTCAAGGTTTGAGAGTGGCTCGTCCATCAGAAGAACACTCGGCTCTATTACGAATGCACGTGCAAGGGCAACTCTCTGCTGCTGTCCGCCGGACAGTTCGTTCGGCTTTCTCTTGGCAAGGTGGTCTATCTGAACAAGCTTCAGTGCCTCCTCAACTTTCGTCGCGATTTCTTCCTTTGCGACCTTTCTGGCCTTGAGACCATATGCCACGTTCTCCTCAACGGTGAGGTGCGGGAAAATAGCATAGTTCTGGAAAACCATTCCTATGTCTCTTTTATGTGCAGGCACAGCATTTATGAGTTTGTCACCGAAGTAGAACTCTCCGCCTTCAATTGAGTTGAAGCCCGCAATCATTCGAAGAAGTGTGGTCTTGCCGCATCCGGACGGTCCGAGAAGAGTAAAGAACTCTCCTTCCTTAATGTCCAGCGATACGCCGTGAAGTGCCACAAAGTCATCGTATTTTTTTACTGCGTCCTTGATTATTACCGCATTGCTCATAATATATTACTCCTACCGTTATTTTGTTCTCGAAGGCACCCGCAGATTCTGTGGGCATTTTCGAAAACAAACAAAATTAAAAACGGAGGGGGAATCCGAGGATTCCTCCTCCGCCGTTTCATTCAATAAAGCTGTCTATAATCTCTATCGATTAAGCGACAACAACATCCTGCCATGTCTCTTTGATTGTGGAAGCATTGCTTGCTGCATAGTCAAAGTTGTAGTTCATGAGAGTGATGTCTGAAAGTGCGCAAAGGCCCTTTGCCTCAACGTCGTTTCTCATCGGGCGGCGTGCCCAGTCAGTGTTCTGTGCTGCCTGGCACTCTGCTGTGAGAACGAACTCCTCGAACAGCTGTGCAAGCTCGAGGTTCGGGCAGTCCTTAACTATGGCAACGCCATCGGGAACTGCTGATGTACCGTCGGTCGGGTATACCATGAGCATCCAGTCTTCTGAGTAGGCTACAGCGCCCTTCTCAAGTGTGATGCCGACAGCATTCTCGCCAGCGTAAACATCCTTGTGTGCAAGTGAGGATGAGCTCTTGACTTCGAGCTTCGGATAAAGCTGCTTTACATAGTCCCAGCCTGCTGCGTAATCATCGCCTTCTTCACCGAAGAGGAAGAGCATTGTGCAAAGCTGTGTGAAAGCAGAGCCTGAAGATGAAGGATCTGCAATTGCGATCTTGCCGTACTTGTCAACATCCCAGTTGAGGAGGTCTGCCCAAGACTGGGGGATATCTTCCTCAGCAACGATCTGGGTGTTTACGATGAAGGTCATCGGAAGCGGAGACTCGCCGATCCAGTAGTAGTCTGCATCGCAAAGTGATGCGTCGAGCTTATCGAAGCAGCTCGGCTTGTAGGGCTGGAAGTACTGCTTGTAAGCAGCAAGTGTGTCTGCGCCGCCGCCCCAGAGAACATCACAAACAGGGTTTGCGGATTCTGCTGCAATCTTTGCAACAAGGTTTGAAGTGCCGTCAGCAACAACTTCAACTTTTACGTTGGGGTATGCTGCTTCGAACATTGCAACGCCTGCATTGAGGGGGTCGGAATCGTGAGGTGAATAAACGGTAACAGTGCCGCTGTAATCCTCATTTGACTTCTCAGCAGGTGCTTCGGGTGCTGCTTCTGCAGGTGCTGCCTCTGCGGGTGCTGCTTCTGCGGGTGCTGCTTCAGTAGCTGCGGGAGCTGCTGTCTTGCCGCATGCGCAAAGAGCAAATACCATGCACAGTGCAAGTACAAGTGCTAGAGTCTTTTTCATTTTGTTTCTCCTTTAAGATTTTGTGATTGAATCACATTTTTATGTTAAACCCGGTAAAACCGAACTTAGCTAAAATATTATAGCACAATAATATCCATTTTCAAATGTGCAATTTTCTCACTTTATTGTATAAAGCTTTAGTTAATATGCGCACTGTAATCTGATATACCGAAACAAAAGCCGGGATTTTTGTATCCCGGCCGTATTTCAACTATCAGGTTCTATCATGCGGTAGCCTATCCCCACCTCTGTGAAGATATATCTGGGATCAGCAGGATTCTTTTCAATTTTTCTGCGGATATTCGCCATATTCACTCGAAGAATCTGGTTGCTGCTTCCGTCAGACTGCGGTCCCCACAGTTCCTTCAGTATGAAATCGTATGTGAGAACCTTTCCCGCACAGCGGCTCAGAAGCGATACTATTTTGAACTCGTTCTGCGTAAGGTGGACGCTTTCCCCGTCAACTTCGACCTGATGCTTGTCATAGTCAATTGTAAGTCCCTTTGCTGTGAACTTTCCGTTCGAACTGACTGCACTGCTTGAGCGCAGGTGTCTCAGCGCGACGCGGACCCTGGCCAGAAGTTCATCGGGAGAGAACGGCTTAGTGATATAGTCGTCAGCACCGCTGTCCAGTGCTCTCACCTTATCCTTTTCGCTGTCTCTTGCAGACACAACGATTATAGGAAGCTGGGTCCACTGCCTCACAACGTCAATTATTGCGCTTCCGTCAATATCCGGAAGGCCCAGATCGAGGAGCACCAGATCGGGGCAGTGCGATGAAATCACAGAAAATGCCTCTGCACCGGTAAACGCTGTCAGCACATCGTATCCGTTTGACATCAGCACTGCCTTCATAAAATTGGAAATGCTCTTGTCGTCTTCAATTATCAGTATTTTGTCTTTTATCTGCATACTCTGTTCCTCCAAGCGGTACGGTAAATGAAAACTCCGCTCCGTGCGGCTGGACATTCCTCGCACTCATGTCTCCCCCGTGAGCATCTACTATAGTCTTGCACACCATAAGACCAATGCCCATAAAACGGTTCTTGTCCGGTGAGAAAACCTGATTCTGCGTGGATATGCTGAAAATATTCGGCAGAATTTTTTTGTCAATTCCCTGTCCGTTGTCTGTGACCTTTATCTCAACCATATCGTCCATGACAGCTGCATCAAGATCTATCTCATCAGTGCTCACCCCGTGCTTCACCGCATTTTCCATGAGATTAATCAGCACCTGTTCAATAAGCATTGCATCCGCATACACGAACACCGGTTCGTCCGGACAGTGAATCTTAATTGTAATACTGTCATGATGTCTTCTAAACTTTGCTGAGCTTTCGGAGAATATTTCCTCGATAAGCTCGTCGCTTTTCTTTATTTCGCTCTTTCCTTCAGTGTTGATTTTTGTGATGCTCAGAAGGTTTTCCACCATGGTGTAGAGCCAGTTGACATCCTCCTTGGCATTTTCGAGAAGCGCTCTTTTTTCATCTTCCGGAAGTTTTTCTCCGCCTTCAAGAACCGTCTCGATATTTCCGCCTATAGCCGTGAGCGGGGTGCGGATATCGTGAGAAACAGAGCGCAGCAGATTTGCCCTCATTTTCTCCCTTTCATTTTCAAGCTTCAGCTTTTCCTGCTCCTTGAGTCTCGTCGCGAGAGTGGATGTAGCGATTCCTACGGCGAGCATGGTAATAAAAGTAAGAGGATATCCGTAGATTGAAAAGTCGAGTTTCCTGTAGGGGTATGTAAAAGCCCAGTTGACAGCAAATACGCTGCTGATTGCCGCAAGCGTCCCAAAAAAATACCCGTTGGTCAGGAAGGAGATTATCAGGACAACGAGAACGAAAATCAGAGGCACATGGACATCCGAGGTAGTGATGTTCCTTAAGAACTCGCACAGCAACGAGGCTGCGAGCATTGTCACGATGAATATCAGTGCATCCTTTAGCGATATTGGAAAGTATTTTCTAAAGAAAAATCTCATGAGATTATTATAGCATTTAATGCGTTAATTTGGCGTTAAGATATTTACACCGCCTTAACATTATCTTTACTGCCCGTTGTCGAAATCTGTACATCTGAATTCCTTTTCTTTGCAGATATTTTACAGGCTGCGATGCTATGATAAATATGCAAAATGCTGAAGACAAGGAGATAGATAAATGGCAGCAATGAAAGAAGAACTCGCCGCAAAGCTTGGCGGCGACACCAAGGTACTATATGAAGGATATCCTGAAAACGTAAAGCCTTTTGACAAGACTCACAAATCCACGAATATTATCCGGGCAGTTATTCTCACTCTTTTGGGAATCGCGTTCACTCTGCTGTATGCGATAAAAGCAGCCAAGGTCAGCTTCGTTATCGCAGCTTTCATACTGATATTATTTGCCTACATAGGATTCGCCGAGGTAATATCCAGCTGTAAACTCATTAATTACAAATACTATATTACCGAGCATCACATTGTAGCGGATCTCGGTTCAAATTCAAACATTGTACCTCTGAAGTCAATTGAGAAGTATGAGTACAAGAAAGACGCTGACGGTCAGGATTATCTCATAATCGGAGATGTAAAGAAGAAGGATTACTCCCTTCGCTCAGCTACAACTATTCCGGCAAGAATGGACGACAGCGGAGTCTGCACCGAGTGCGTTTTCTATGCGATGTCAGATATCGAAAAATTCAAGAAAGTCTTTGAGCAGCAGCTCAAGATGAACAAATAATCCCCTCTTCCTTTCAAAAACGTGGAATGTGCGCGTCCACGAAGATTCCTTTTGTGTGCTCCTTTTTACACTGTTCCACATGCGCGCACAACAAGAAAGACGGACTGATAGTCCGTCTTTCTTGTTGTGTTTATTCCGTATCAGTACATTCCCATATCAGGTGAAGGAGCCGCCATCGGAGGATTCTTCTCGGGGATATCCGCTACGAGTGATTCTGTCGTAAGAACCATGGATGCAACTGATGCCGCATTTTCAAGTGCGCTGCGGCAGACCTTGGTCGGGTCGATGATTCCCATCTTTATCATGTCTCCGTATACGCCGTTTGCAGCGTCATAGCCGTAGTTGCCGTCCTTGTTTGCATAGACTTCATTGAGGACAACCGCGCCTTCAACACCCGCATTTGCGGCGATCTGCTGGATAGGAGCCTTAAGTGCCTTTGCAACTATTGCGGCGCCTGTCTTCTCATCGCCGTCAAGAGTTGCGGCAAACTTGTCTGCTGCCTTTGCAGCTACTACATATGCACTTCCGCCGCCCGGTACAATACCTTCTGCAACGGCTGCTCTTGTTGCGTTGAGAGCATCTTCTATTCTGAGTTTCTTTTCCTTCATTTCGGTCTCGGTTGCAGCACCGACCTTGATTACTGCTACGCCGCCTGAAAGCTTTGCAAGACGTTCCTGGAGCTTTTCCTTGTCATAGTCAGAAGTTGTCGTTGCGATGAGGTTCTCAATCTGGGCAGCTCTAGCCTGAATTTCGCTCTTGTCGCCTGCGCCGTCAACAATAACGGTGTTCTCTTTGGAGACCTTGACCTGATGTGCCTGGCCGAGGAGATTGATTGTCGCCTCTTTAAGCTCCATGCCGAGGTCGGAAGAAATAACCGTGCCGCCGGTAAGAACTGCTATATCCTGAAGCATTTCCTTGCGTCTGTCGCCAAATCCGGGAGCCTTTACGCATACGCATGTGAATGTTCCGCGAAGTTTATTGAGAACTATTGTAGCAAGTGCTTCGCCCTCAACATCTTCAGCAATGATAAGGAGCTTTCTTCCGGTCTTTACTACTTCCTCGAGAAGAGGAAGGATCTCCTGAATATTTGAAATCTTCTTGTCAGTGATGAGAATAACGGCATCGTCAAGCACCGCTTCCATCTTGTCGGTATCGGTTACCATGTAGGGTGAGAGATAGCCGCGGTCGAACTGCATGCCTTCAACAACATCGCTGTATGTCTCGGCTGTCTTGCTTTCCTCTATTGTAATAACACCATTCTGTGAAACCTTTTCCATAGCTTCTGCTATGAGGTTGCCTATTACTTCATCACCGGATGAAATGGTGCCGACTCTTGCAATATCATCGGATCCGGATACAGGCTTTGAAATTGCCTTGACTGCCTCGACAGCCTCAGCAGATGCCTTCTGGATTCCGCGCTTCATAACCATCGGGTTTGCACCTGCTGCGAGGTTTTTAAGTCCCTCGTTAATCATTGACTGTGCAAGAACCGTTGCTGTTGTAGTTCCGTCGCCGGCAACATCGTTGGTCTTTGTAGATACTTCCTTAATGAGCTGTGCGCCCATGTTTTCAAAAGCATCTTCAAGTTCTATTTCCTTTGCGATGGTAACACCGTCGTTTGTTATCAGCGGAGTGCCGTACTTCTTGTCAAGAACTACATTGCGTCCCTTGGGTCCAAGGGTAATCTTGACGGTATCAGCCAGCTGATTAACACCGCTTTCTATAGCTTTGCGGGCTTCTTCCCCGTATACAATCTGTTTTGCCATGATTATTTCCTCCTTATTCGATTACAGCAAGAATATCGTTTTGTCTGACTATTGTGTATTCAACATCGTCGAGTTTTATCTTGCTGCCGCTGTACTTTCCGACCAGAACATTCTGACCGGCCTTGACAGTCATTTTGACTTCATTTCCATCAACCATTCCGCCGGGGCCCACTTCAACGACCTCGTAAACTTCAGGCTTTTCCTGTGCGGATGCGGTAAGGAATATTCCGCCTGCTGTCTTCTCTTCGGCTTCATTCTGCTTGAGGACTACTCTGTCTGCCAAAGGTTTAAGTTTCATCTATATATACCTCCAAAAAGTTTATTTGTATTTTTTAGCACTCTTGTCCTTTGAGTGCTAAATGTATAATACCACATATGCGCGAAAATGCAATAGCTAAATATTATCTTTTTTGTGAATTAGTTTGCAAATGCAAAACTGAAAGGTTTGCAAATTATGCTTATCTACTATATACTATTAACATTACTTAAAGAGGTGAATAATTCTTGCTCGGTTTCTACAACTACACTGTTATTCTAACCTATATATCACTTATTTCCGGAGTTTTCGGAATGTTTTTTGCCGTCACCGGAATGGTAAACGGAGCAACTTTATGTCTTTTGTTTTCCGGATTCTGCGATTTGTTTGACGGTAAAATTGCAAGAACAAAGAAAGACCGTACGGATCAGGAAAAGCGCTTTGGCATACAGATAGACTCATTGAACGATATAGTGTGCTTCGGCGTTCTTCCCGCCATGATATGTGTAGCGGTTGGATGCGATAAAATATGGCACGCATGTATTGCGGCATTTTTCGTCCTCTGCGGGCTTATCCGACTTGCCTATTTCAACGTCACGGAAGAGGACCGGCAGAAGAAGACAACGGAAAACAGAAAGACATATACTGGGCTTCCAATAACCTCATCGTCAATTATCATTCCGTTCCTTCTATGCTTCAAAAGGCTGTTCGGAGAAATGCTTCCTGAAGTGTACGTTGCGGCTCTTTTCATTATGGCCGTGCTTTTCATCTCGCCGATAACCGTAAAAAAACCGCTGAGTTCAAAATGACTCAACGGATGTAAGCTCGTCTCCGGTATAGAAGAACCTCAGCTTGAAGAAAGGTTTTTCCTCGAGCAAATAATTAAGGAATATCTTATCGCCTTCCCACAGCGGAAGGCTTTTTATTTTGTCTTTATCTATCCAGCGAAGTTCTCCCTCGGAGCACTCCGAATAAGCCTCGCTGTCACTGACGGCTGTGAACAGATGCATCAGTTCGCTGTCCCAGAGATTCGAATTGAATTCAACTTCACCGCGTTTAATCAGGTCATGAACTTCAAGTCCCGTCTCTTCGAATATTTCACGCCTTGCGCACTGCTCGGCGCTCTCGCCTTCTTCGAACTTTCCTCCCACGCCTATCCATTTGCCTTCGTTAAGGTCGTTTTTCTTCTTGTTGCGAAGAAGCATCAGGTAGCGTCCGCCGTTTTCAATATAGCAAAGTGTGGTATTTAGCATTGTTACTGCTTTCCCTTGCGCCAGATGCCGTCGTCGTCGGAGTAATTATACTTGTTCATCTCAGCTGTAATCTCGGGAAGCGCGAACGTCGCATCGGCCTGATATCCGAGAAAAGTCTTTAGTTTATCTGATATCTTGCCGTACTCTTCGAACCAAGCATCAGCATTTTCGCAGATAATGGTGTAGTTTTCGTCCTTTTCCTCAAGCTTGGATTCTTTCTCGCCGTACCACGCATATTTGTTCCATGAAATGGCTACCGCACGGACGAGTGTTTCCTCGCTCATATTATCCTCTACAGCCTTTTCAAGCGCAATGCATGTTTCGTACTGGGGATAAGGGGGATTGTCGTTAGAATTGGTTTTCTTTCCTTTGCCGTAATACGGGCGTCTGCCCCTGTTTTTCTTGTTGTCAGCCATAAACTCTCCAAATAATTATTCGCCGGGTACGCCCGACACAGTCTTGCCCATATTCCAGAGCATAGCGGCTTTTTTTGCCGCTTCTTTCTTTTCGCTGGGTGCTCTGAACGGAATTTCTACCGTGCGGCAGTCGCAGTCCACACATGAAACGTAAAGGCACCATCCGTATTCCTCTTCCATAAGTGCCGCGCCTCCGCAGCGCGGGCAGTCCTGAAGAGATATATCGCTATATTCGCTGTAACTCATGTCTTTCTCTTTCTTATTAGAATAATCGGCAGCAGAATATCTGCTGCCGATTATATCATAGATTTTCGTTTTGTGCCTTAAAAGGTTGAAATAATCTTTCTCGGGCAGATTTCAGCGCAGTGTCCGCAGTTAGTGCATTTTTCAGGATCAATGGATGCGAGGAAATCGGTAACTGTAATTGCCTCTGCTGGGCATTCTCTCTGGCACTTCATGCATCCTATGCATCCGACATCACAAATCTTCATAACTTTTGCGCCCTTGTCCTTGGATGAGCAGGTAACCTGTGTCTTCTGCTTTTCAACAACAAGCTTTACAAGATTCTTCGGGCATGCATCAACGCAGCACCCGCAGCCCAGACACTTGTCGCGGTCAACCTGTGCAATGCCGTCGACAATATGCATTGCATCAAACTTGCAGGCCTCTACACAGTTGCCGTAGCCTATGCAGGCAAATGTGCAGCTCTTGTTGGATTTCCCGCCGAACAGCATTGCTGCGCGGCAGTCTTTAGGTCCGTTGTAGATGAAACGCTTTTCAGCATTGCAGCCTGAGCACGGGACAAATGCAACGACCTTTTCAAAGTCTGAACTTACACCCATGATTGTAGCTATCTTCTTTGCAGCTTCCTCACCGGCAGCAGCGCACTTGTTTGTGGGTGCCTTGCCTGCTGCTACAGCCGCGGCATAGCCATCACATCCGGGATATCCGCATCCGCCGCAGTTGGCGCCTGCCAGGCATGAACGTATTTCTGAAACCTTCGGGTCCACATCAACGTGGAAGATTTTTGATGCGTATGCAAGAAGAGCACCAAAAATTCCGCCGAGGACGCCGAGAACTAAAAGGGACAGTAAAATTGACTTCATATCTTTCTACCTCCCTTAGAATATCTGCATTCCGCTGAAGCCCATGAAAGCAAGTGCCAGCAGAGCTGCGGAAACGAGGCATATGGAGAAGCCTTCAAAGCACTCGGGATAATCCGAGAACTCAACTCTCTCACGGACTGAGGCGAAGAGGACTATTGCTATGAAGAATCCGATACCGCCCGTAATACCGTAAACAACCGACTCAAGGAAGTTGTAGTTGTTCTGAACGTTCAGAAGAACAACACCGAGAACTGCGCAGTTTGTGGTAATAAGAGGAAGGTAAATACCAAGCGCGCTGTACAGGCTCGGTACGGATTTCTTAAGGAACATCTCAACGAACTGTACGAGAGCGGCAATAACAAGGATGAATGCGAGAGTCTCAAGGAACTCAAGTCCCAGAGGCATGAGAACATAGTGGTCAACTACCCAGCAGATTGCGCTGGCAAGACCCATGACAAAGATAACCGCGAGGCCCATGCCGACAGCTGTATCTGTCTTGTTGGAGCAACCGAGGAACGGGCAGCATCCAAGGAACTGGGAGAAGATGAAGTTATTTACAAGAATAGCTCCGAGTGAAATTGAAATGATACTTGTAAGCATTATTTATCTTCCTCCTTTCCTTCAGCCTTTTCAGCCTTGGCTTTCGCTTCTGCTTTCTTTGCACTCTTCTTAAGTGCGTACTGCATTACTGCAAGTAGTATTCCGAGGAAAAGGAATCCGCCAAACGGGAGGTTCAGAATTGATGCGCCGTAGTCAGACGGGAATATCTGGATACCTGCGCCCGTGCCGTCAAGAGTGAATCTGAAGCCGTTAGTGATATCTATAAGTCCTCCGCCGAATCTTCCGCTTCCGAGAAGCTCTCTGAAGACGCACATTATGATAAGAACTATGGTGTAGCCGAGTCCCTGGAAAATGCCGTCAAAGAAGCATGACTTGACATCGTTTTTCTGGCAGAAGGCTTCCGCACGTCCGATGATAATGCAGTTAACAACTATAAGAGGAATGAATACGCCGAGTGCTTCGCTCAGTGCCGGGATAAAAGCCTGTAGCAGAAGATCGACTATTGTAACGAATCCCGCAATGACAACAACGAATATTGCAAGACGGATTTCGTCAGGAATTATTTTACGGATTAGTGATACAACAACGTTGCAGCATGTCAGGATAATGAGAACTGAGAGGCCCATTCCAACACCGTTGAACAGTGTCGTTGTGATAGCCATGGTTGCGCACATTCCTATCTGCTGTACGAGAACCGGGTTGTTGGTAATGAGGCCTTCTTTAAACTGCTGTTTTATCTTCATGAAAGCAACCTCCTCAACCTAAAGCCATACAGGCTTCGATTGCTCTGGCAACCGCGCCCGTGACGCTTTTTGATGTTATAGTTGCACCGGTAAGTGCGTCTATTTCTCCGCCCATCTTTTTCAGTGCTACATCAGCGCCCTGACCGATGAACTGATTTCTGAAGTTGACACCGACTTCAGCTGTGCTTGCGGCATTTGCACCGAGGCCGGATGTTTCAGAGTGGGAAATAATGGATATTCCCGTGCACTTGAAATCCTTGCTTACGCCTGTGGCCATCGTGATTTTGCCCTGGGCTCCGGAGAAAGTGGATTCCACTACCCATCCTTCGCCGTTCGAGGCTTCGCTGATTGCGTCAATATTTGCAAACACGGGATTAGATTTGTCAAATTCAACAGGATTGAAGCTTTCCGAGTTCAGAACAGTTCTGTATGCGTTGTCTGTCTTTTCCTTCAGATAAGCTGCTATTCTGTCTTTTGTGACATAGTTTACAACACCGAGGATTCCTGCAGTGATTGCACAGATTACAAAGAGGATGAATGTAAGCTTTAATATCTTTTTCATTATCAGCCCTCCTTTGCTGCAGCCTTGACTGCTTTCTTTGCTTCTTTTTCTGCCTTGATATCTTCCTTGCTAACACCGAACTGGTGACGCCTGAAGGCCTTGTCAAGAGCCCATGCGCAGAGGTTCATGATAAGGATTGCATAGGAAACACCCTCGGGGAATCCGCCGAAATAACGGATCAGAACCGTAAGTGCGCCGCAGCCTGCGCCGTAAATCAGCTGTGCGGGAAGTGTGACAGGAGAAGTTGCATAGTCTGTTGCCATGAAGATGGCTCCGAGAAGCAGACCGCCTGAGAGAAGGTTATATACCATCCAGTCAACATTTGAGTATCCCTCATGTCCGCAGACAAGAGTCAGAAGAGCAACCGTCCCTATAAATGCGGTCGGAATTCTCCAGTTGATGACCTTGCGGACGAGAAGATAGATTCCGCCGAGAATCAGTGCCGCTGCACTGAGTTCTCCGAGACAGCCGGGAGCAAGTCCTATAAAGAGATTCTTGAACGAAAGGTAAGCCGGCATCTCGGCGCCTGAATACAGGTATGAAAGCGGAGTTGCCATCGTCGTTCCGTCAACGGCGCCTTTAAAGGCGTTTGGAATCTGCCATGTGGCCATGTATACAGGATACGATGCGAGCAAAAAGGCACGTCCTGCAAGAGCAGGGTTAAGGAAGTTCTTTCCTATGCCGCCGTAAAGCTGTTTTACAACTACTATTGCAAAGAGTGTTCCGACGATTGGAATCCACCATGCGATTCCCGCGGGAAGGGTGCATGCCAGAAGAAGTCCGGTTACGGCTGCAGAGCAGTCGGAGACTGTGCAGTCCTTCTTCATGAACTTGCGGTATGCCCACTCGAAGAATATTGCAGATGCAACGGATGTTGCCGCAGGAATGAGCACTGTCGCGCCATACTGCCATACGGCAACGGCAAGGGCCGGGATAAGAGCTATGATTACATCAATCATAATGCTCTTTGTGTCGCGTTTTGTTCTTACCTGAGGCTGATAAGCAACGTCAAATACTATTTTTTCTTTTGTTTCGCTCATTTGCTAGCCTCCTTTGCTGCAGCTTCCGCTGCTGCTTTTTCCTTCATCTGCTTGGCCTGGAACATGAGCTTGGCCGTCTTGAAGGAGTGTGTCAAAGGCATTCTTGCGGGGCAGTTATATGAGCAGCTGCCGCACTCGAAGCAGTCAAGTATATGGTATTTCTCCATATTCTCAAAATCGCCTTTCTGATAGTACATGTACATGAAAACAGGCTCGAGGTGCATCGGGCATACGGTAATGCATTTGCCGCAGCGGATGCAGTGCGGGTTTTCAACGTTACGGTCTTCCTCTTCTGTGAAGAAGAGTACACCGGCTGTTCCCTTGATTGTCGGTGCATCAAGGCTTGTAGCACATATACCCATCATCGGTCCGCCAAGGACTATCTTGCGCGGAGTCTTTACAAATCCGCCGCACATTTCGGCAAGGTACCCGAACGGTGTGCCGACTCTGGTAAGGCCGTTGACCGGTGCCTTCATTGCACTTCCGGCTACGGTTACTATTCTTTCAATTACGGGCTTTCCCTCGTAGCACGCCTGATAAATAGCATAGGCTGTACGTGTAGATACAATATTGCATCCCACGCCTGAGGGCAGACCGCCCGGCTTTACTTCCCTGCCGGTTACCGCATAGGCCTGCATCTTTTCAGCGCCCTGTGGGTATTTGACCTCTTCAGGGACGATTTCAATGCCGTACTGGGAAGGATTCATGGAGTTGAGCAGATTTATTGCGTCCTGCTTGTTCTTTTCAATCCCGTAGTATGCAGTATCAACGCCGCTTGCAATCCTTACGAGTTCAATGCCCTTCATGAGCTGCTCGGGATAGTTGAGCATTGTGAGATGGTCGCCGTTGAGATATGGTTCGCACTCGGCTCCGTTGATTATGAGCTTGTCAACCTTGCCTATTCCCCCGCGGATTTTGAAAGCTGTCGGGAACATGGCTCCTCCCATACCGACAACGCCTGCTTCGCGTATGCGGTTTAGTATTGCCTCGCCGTCCTTGAGCTGTTCCTCTGTAAGGGGCTCCATAAACTCGGGTTCGTCTTTGTAGTCGTTTTCAATGACGACTGACATTATCATATCTCCCAGAGGATGCGGACGCGGCTCCACGGCCACGACCGTTCCTGATACGGAAGCATGAACAGGAGCACTGACAGGCGCTTCATTTTCACCTATCTTCTGCCCCATTTTTACGTAATCCCCTACCTGTACAAGCGGTTTGCACGGTGCGCCGATGTGCTGGGCCATGGGAATCACTACCTGAGGAGGTGGCGTGATTACGGTCATCGGAACCTCCGGTGCCTTCATGTAATCTGGGTGCACGCCGCCTTTAAAAGTATGAGTCATTCGCTTCACCTCGGATTAAAATTTCCTAATTTTTTCAACTCTACTATATTAACAAAATAATTATGCATAGTAAACGAAAGTCAAATTATTAACAAAGAAAGTCGTAAAGAAACCGCTAAAGTTTCTTTTTAGATAAGTTCACATTGCGTTAATTGACCCTTTTGGGGATATGCTGTATAATTTGCTCATATTTTTATACTGTTAAAAGAGGACTATGCTTTGAAAAAAGTACTATTTTTAATTCTTGCAATAATGATTCTGGTAAGCTGTGCAGCCTGTGGCGCAGAGTCGGTCTCCGTGCCAGAAGTAAAAGCCACGGCAACTCCCGAGCCCACGCCGGAGCCCACTCCTGAACCCGTCACTATTCTCGGAACGGCATATTCCCATGACATTTCCGAGCTTGATCTGACCGGACTGACATCTGACAAGGTAAGCGAAGTTGCATCCGCACTTTCCTCCCTTGACTCGCTTGAAAGAGTCACCTTGAATTCCGACCTTTCCTGGGATGAGTTCCTTGCCCTTGCAAGCGCTGTTCCTGATGCCACAGTTGAATACACGGGTATTCTTTTTGATCAGGAGATAAATACCGCTGCGACGGAAAGGGTTGAATTTATAAAGAACAAATTCGGTGATGAAGGTCTTGAAACCATCAGGCAGCTTCTGCCGTATTTCAAAGCCATGAAATACATGTCATTCGACCGCTGCAATACCACAGATGAGGCATGTGCACTTCTGCGCGATGATTTTCCCGAGACAGAGATTGTCTGGAGAGTATACTATGGTCCGTTCACCTGCATGACCGACGAGGTAACAATATGGGCATCGTGTGACCTTCGTGACGGCAACTGTGATTCTCTCAAATACTGCACCAAGCTGAAGAATCTCGACATCGGGCATAATGCGCTGACAATACTTGACTTTCTTGACTACATGCCCGATCTTGAAGTACTGATTATCGGCGGAAGCGACTTCACAGATGAAGCCCTCACTCATGTAGCTTCATGCAAGAAACTTACATACTTTGAGTGCGAGGAATGTCAGCAATTGACCGATTTATCACCTATTGCCGAGCTTGAAAAACTCGAGCACCTGAACATCGGTGCAAACCAGAGTGTATCTGACCTTTCTCCCCTGTATTCACTTAAGAATATAAAGCGCTTTTTTGCGACGAGCATGTATAACACCGGGCTTAATATGGTAGAGGAAGCAGAAAAATTCCGTGAGCTCTGGCCAGACGCTGAAATCGACTGCGGATGGTATGCCGATGGCCCATGTGCTGGCAGATGGAGATTTGAACGCGGTTTCTGGTCAGGCAGCTATGTTCCCGAATACCAGCATATCCGTGACATATTCGTGTATGACCTTATGGATCAAAGTCCCGTCCGCATGCATCCCTATGATCTTACATGAAACTAGTAAATATTAAAG
>R27__coassemble_226_pt1 | contig 44533 bp, 38 predicted proteins | sample R27__metabat2_high_PE_050 | metagenome-assembled genome bin R27 | reverse complement strand
CGGAAATCCGCATGGGCAATTCCGTCCTTGTCGTGTCCGGCTATTTCAAGAAAGACACCACAACCACAGCCGCCGACAAAATGGCGCGGGTACTGGAAGCGGAAGCCGCTGCTACACAGGAGCCGACTTATCCGGCGTGAACCGGGGCATGGAAAAGCGGCCATGCCAGGGAGCATGACCGCTGGAACGAAAATCGGAAGTGCTTTAGCAATTCTTAATCTCATTCTCTATAAAATAATTTGCAATTTCAAAGGCTTTTATTCTTCTCTTTGCCAATGTGATTTGTGATTTATAACGCTCGGAATTATCCTTTGATTCAAATGTTTTTACTGTTTCTCTTAGCTTGTGCAGAGTTGAATCAATTTGCCTTTTGGCCGCGGTTAATTCATCTATTGTATACTTCATGTTTTCTCCTTTAACTTCTGATTTTTTTGTTAAATCAGAGTATACCACGGAGTTATGAACTTTTCTACTGCAAATATGGGACGACAACCCATACCATAAAAATCGGAAAATTGAAAAGCTGTAAAGAAGCAAATTTAACGCTTTTGCCGCTGTACAGCCCCCGCCGTTCCGTGGTACAATGAAACCACGGAATAGTGGGGCTGGCTGTCGGAAACGGAGGATTTTATGTTAAGACAAGCCACCCAAAACCTCATTACCGCCCTTTATCCGAGATTGTCCCACGAGGATGAATTGCAAGGCGAGAGTAATTCCATATCGAACCAGTAGCAGATACTGAATGACATAAAATAATACTCAAGGAAAAGAAGGGTAGACTATGGAACAAACCTATATTGAAAAAACCAGCGGAATTAAAGCCAAAGACAAGTTCGGATATATGTTCGGAGATTTCGGCTCATTGCTCTTGTTCGGCCTTGTCCAGACAATTCTGCAGAAGTACTACACGGATGTGCTCCAGCTGAGCGTGGTAAGCATAATGCTTATGATGATTATTGCGCGTATCTGGGATGCAATCAACGATCCCATCTGGGGCAGAATAATTGACAGAGCTCCGGTGTACAGCGACGGACGTTACAGACACTGGATAAAAGTATTTGCCATCCCTGTGGCAGTATCTGCGGTGCTTATGTTTGTCAAAATACCCGGTCTCAGCCAGAAGGGATATCTGATTTACGCATACATTACATATATTCTGTTCGGTATGCTTTACACATGCATTAATATCCCGTACGGCTCAATGGCACAGGTTATCACATCTTCAGACAAGGAAAGATCATCACTTTCAATTTTCAGGTCTGTTGGATCAACCTTCGGCGCAATGCCGGCAATGGTTCTTGTCAGCTTCTGCTATGTTACCATTAACGGAAAACGCCAGATGAGCGGAACAAAGACTCTCGTGGGCAGCATCGTTATTGCTGTGCTTGCAGTTATCGCTTTCTATCTCAATTACAAATGGAGCAAGGAAAGAGTCGAAACCAAACCTGCCGAGAAAACTGAAGCTAAGCAGACACTGAAAGTCATAAAGACACTTTTCAAAAGCAGACCTTTCGTTGCCGTATGTGTGGCGAGCATGCTGTTCCTTGCGGCACAGATGTTTGCCCAGGCATACAACACATATCTCTTCGATTATTACTTTGAGGCGCCGCAGTATACTCTGCTTCCGACAGTATGCCAGTATCTTCCCGTCGCCGTCATTATGTTCTTCGCCGGAAAACTCGGCAATAAAATCGGGCGCAGGGAAGTCTGCTCCTACGGAATGCTGTTTGCCGGTGTCTGCTATCTAGTTCTGTTCCTTATGGGAACGAAAAGCGTCTGGGCTTTCCTCGCAGTATGTCTGGCATCCGGAATAGGAACCGCTTTCATGTTCCTGCTTGTCTGGTCGCTTGCGACAGATGCAATAGACTACAATGAGGTCCACTACGATCTTCACGACGAGGCAACTTCATATGCCTTCTACTCATTCACAAGAAAGCTTGGCCAGACGGTTGAGGCAATACTTGTTAACCTCTCACTTCTACGTATCGGTTACACCGACAATGTTCTCAACACGAGCAATATTGATGCAGCAGCGGTTAAGCGTATGTATGCCGACTCCGTACTGATACCGGCGATACTGTTCCTGCTTGTATTTGTATTTCTCAGATTTGTCTATCCTCTGGGTAAGAAACAGATTGAAGAGCTGCAGATTCAGAAGGAAGAAATGCTCAAGGCAAAAGCCGAACAGCAATAAGGCTCAAAAAAGCACCCTGACGGGTGCTTTTTTATACATGATACTAATATTCAATAATATCCGGAACATCTTTTACATCATTGAAAGAGACACATGTCCCATTTTCAAACACAAAAGTGATTTTTACAGGTTTTGGATATCCGGTTGCTTCCTTCCTTATTTTAATGAAGCCGGGAAGAACACTTATTTTCAATACAGAATACCGCCTGAGGTCAAGCTCGGATACGCCGTCGTCAATGAAAACAGTACTTTCGTGGGGTGAGGACGCGTCAGGGCTTGTGACAAGAATCTCAAGCTCATCGAAAATCTCGGACGAGTTTTTAACTTCCAGAGGGCAGACGGGGATTGCACTCCCGGGTAGTAAGTCAAAGCTGTAGTCATCGTGCTTCACAATGCAGTTACCGAACATGATTCCGCCGTCGCAAGGGGATTCCATAGGCCTTCCGGAGCTGACTGCTTCGTAGGCGCAGGAATAGATGTACGGAAGGAAATAATAATGCTGCTTTATAAGAGCAACAATGTCCGGCTCGATATCCTCATATGTCCAGGGTTCGGTTGCGCTTCCACCGATGCGCCAGGAATGGATTACGAATCTTGACTGGATAACGCCGGATCGGCAAGCATCGAGAAGGAGCTGCCTAGAAGGAGTCTCACCGAAGAATCCGCCGAGATCGTGGCCGTAGAACGGAATGCCGGAAAGCGAAAGGGAAAGCCCCATGTACTGGTTGTATCTGAGCGTTTCAAATGTGCTGGTATTGTCTCCGGTCCATGTTCTGGCATATTTCTGAAGCCCTGCTGTTCCGGAGCGCGAATATATCCATGGACGCTCATCAGCGTGTAATTCCTTTTTTGCCTCATATGCGGCTTTGGACATCTCATTCCCGTACAGGAGCTTCTTCCTGCTCCAGGGTACTTCGGGATCGTCAATCTCGAGTTCGTTGTTGTCGTTCCAAATGCCGTCACAGGGCTGTAAGGCAAGCTGGGATTTCCACCAGGAAACCGCATCCGGATTATCAAAATCTATAAATGATGCCTCTCCGCCCCAGTAGTATTCCAGAACCGTTCTGCCGGAAGAGTCCTTTATGAAATAACCTTTTTTATCCAGCTCATCATACATGGGGTGGGATTTGAGGAAGCCGGGCTTGATATTCTGAAGAAATCTATAGCCGCGTTGCTGCAATGAGGCAAAGAATCCGGACGGGTCGGGAAACTTCTCTGTGTTCCACATGAAAGTGTAGCGTTTGCTGTCGGGCTGCTTGAGATATCCGCTTGAAAGGTACATGCCCTCGCAGGGAATGCCTCTTTTCTCGACATTTTCGAAGAAGCTCAGAATCTGGCTCTGCGCATCGTCGCCTTCAACGTAGTTCATTGAAGAACCGAAATAACCGAAGGAGTATAGCGGAGGCAGATACGGCTTTCCGGTAAGAGAGTAGTAGGAACTGAGTATTTCGTCAATGCTGTCTCCGGCGATGACGTAGTATTCATACGGACCGCCAGTCTGGCGGACAGAAAAATACAGAGGACTTTCCCTTCCGAAATCCACATAGTCAATCTGCAGAGACGGAAAGAAATATCCGCACAAGATGTCTTTTACGCGGTTAATCTTTATAAAGAACGGAATACTCTTGTATAGCGGGTCTGAAAATGAGGCATCATAGGAAAGAGCATCCTTGTTAAACATGGAGAACCTGCGGCCGCGCCTGTCGGGGAGGCCGGTCTTGTCTCCGAGGCCGTAGAATTCATCGTCATTGTCAAGCGGGAAATTCCACAAACCGTATTCACACGTTCCCTCGCGGATTATTCTGAGATGCTTTCCTGAGATGACGGCATCATCGTGACCGATCTTTCCGCCGTGTATAAGCTTATCCCTGTAGAAGACGGAAACTGTGCCGTCGCCGTCAGAGTCTGATGCGGCAATACGGAAGATCCTGTCGGACACATTATCTATATTAAATTTATTAACGTCGGTTTTCATATTGTTACTACATTATAAAAAATCAGATGCCATTTCTCAAGGGCATAATATTTGTGGTATAATAAAAAAACAATAAAGCAGACACGGGAGACTATTAAAATGCAGAAATCTATTAACAAACGTACATGGCTGATGATCTGGCTGATTGCTTTTGCCGGACAGATATGCTGGGCAATTGAGAACAACACATTCGCGACATACGCAACCACGATAACAGGCTCGGCGCTTGTTGTAACTCTTATGGTTGACTTTTCGGCTGCATTCACCATGATTGCGACCTTTATCGCCGGAACTCTCGGAGACAGACTCGGAAGGCGCAGGAAGATTATTGCTATCGGACTGATTCTCTGGGGCGTAACCACTATTCTGTTCGGCTTTGCAGACTTCATTCCAAAAAACAAGCTCACACTGATAGGGGTCTATCTCATTTTCATGGATTCCGTTATGAGCTTTTTCGGAGCTGTCGGATACTCCGGAGGATATATGCCGTGGACAACAGACATTTCGGATGAGAGCAACCGCGGAACAATAGCGACAATAATTGCCGTTGTAACAATAGTTGCAAACATTATCGTTCAGGGAGTGCAGGGAGCGATAATTGAAAACTTCGGGTTTATGCCTATATTTGTCTTTGTCGGAGTTTCAGTCATGATTTTCGGCGTTCTGGCATTCTTCCTGTTAAAGGATCCGGATACTCTCGTGCCGAACAAGACGGACAAGTCCTTTACGGGTGAGATTCTTGAGGCGTTCAATTTCAAGGAAACATTCAAGGATAAGACACTTCTCTGGGTGCTCCTTGTTATCTGCGTATACACCTGCGGGTTCAACATCTACATGAGCTACTCGACCTCATATCTTTACTATTACTTCCCGGAGTATTCCGGACTTGAACTGTCCAAGACAAACGCATCTCTAATTATGGGAGGCGGAATGCTCGTGGCGGCTGCCCTCAGCTTTGCCGCAATGAAGCCTATTAACAGAGGAAAGGCTCCGCTTGTTACCCTGATTTCCGTAATAGTATCAGTATTTGCTAATATAATGCTTTCGTTTTCAAAGAGCATACCGATGCTTTTCATATTCATAATGCTTTCCGCTCTCGGATATATTATCAATCTCGAGGCAACTACCGCATGGTTTAAGAACCTTGCGCCTGAGGGGAAGACCGGAAACATCGAGGGTGTCAGACAGATTTTCTACAACCTGATACCGATGTGCGTGGGCTCGCTTCTCGGATATCTTGTTATCAAGGCGGTCAAGGTTGTAAGAGTATTTGACGGAGTCAGCATAGAAGTACCGACAAACGCCATTTTCCTTGTTGCCGGACTGTTTACGTCGCTGACTCTAATTCCGCTTTACTTCGCATCTAAAAAGAAGGAACAGTGAGCAGACGTACTGAGGAAGAGATTAAAAAGTATGATTGGAAATTATAAGATAATAACGCTGTGCGGAAGCACACGTTTCAAGGATGAATTTCTCGAGACTCAGAAGAGGCTCACGCTGGAGGGGAATATTGTAATCAGCGTGGGGCTTTTCGGGCACAGCGGAGATGATGAAGTGTGGTCGGAGGGCGTAAAGGAAATGCTTGATGACATGCACAAGAGAAAGATTGACCTGGCCGACGAAATATATGTAATTAATGTCGGAGGATATATCGGGTCAAGTACGAGGTCCGAAATTGAATACGCTACAGCTGAGGGAAAAGCTGTGAGATACCTTGAGGAACAATGAACAGCATAAAGAGCATATATAAAATAGGAAACGGTCCGTCCAGTTCACATACAGTCGGACCGTATAATGCCGCAATGCTCATGAAGGAAAGATACCCAGAAGCAGATGAGTTCAGAGTAACACTGTACGGATCTCTTGCGATGACCGGTGAAGGTCACGGAACGAAGAAAGCGGTTCAGGCAGTTATTCCGGAGGCGAAGGTATACTTTGACAAGAAAACTGCTGAAGAGGAACTCCCTCATCCGAACACGATGGTATTTGAAATGCGCCGCGAAGGCAGGGAAATTGCCAGATGTAAAGTGTTCAGCATAGGCGGCGGTTCAATACGTGTTGAAGGAGAGGACTCTGAGGATGAGAGGCAGATTTATCCGCAGAGGAATTTCACTGAAATTCTCAACGAGTGCAGAAGACGAAATATCGGCCTTGCGGAATTTGCATACAGCATGGAAGGCGAAGGAATTAAAGATTATCTTTCGCAAATCTGGCAGGCAATGAAGGATTCTGTCGAGAGAGGAATTCAGACGGAGGGCATACTCCCCGGAGGCCTTAATATAACCAGAAAAGCAAAGTCCCTGTATGAGAAGAGATGCTACAACGAAAGTTCGGACACATCCATGAACAGGCTCCTTGCCGCATATGCCTATGCTGTCAGTGAAGAGAATGCCTGTGAAAATGTTGTGGTAACCGCGCCGACATGCGGAAGCAGCGGAGTAATTCCTTCCGTAATGTACTATATGTTCCGCGAAAGGGGCTTCCCTGAAAATGAGATACTGGATGCACTTGCCGTTGCGGGGATAATCGGAAACGTAATAAGGACAAACGCAAGCATTTCCGGAGCCGAATGCGGATGCCAGGCTGAAATCGGAAGCGCATGTTCAATGGCGGCCGGAGCTCTGGCTGCCCTTGACGGGCTTGATCTTGACCAGATTGAATATGCTGCCGAAGTTTCCATGGAGCACAATCTCGGTCTTACGTGTGATCCGGTATGCGGCCTTGTGCAGATACCGTGTATTGAAAGAAATGCGGTTGCAGCCATGAGAGCGTTCAATGCGGTCGACCTTTCACATTTTCTTGCATCAACAAGAAAAGTATCGTTCGATGAAGTTATCGCCACGATGTATCAGACCGGCATAGACATGGGAACGGCATATAAGGAGACATCGCACGGCGGACTTGCGGAAATGTACCGCAGAAAAACAGAAAGTTAAGGTTGAGTTAATGACATACGGTTATTTTGACAATGAAAAAAGAGAATATGTAATCACGTCACCGGATACGCCGTCCGCCTGGGCCAATTATCTCGGCTCGCCGCAGTACGGGGCAATAATATCCAACAACGCGGGCGGATACAGCTTTGAAAAATCCGGAGCAAACGGACGTATTCTTAGATACAGTTTCAACAGCGACGACAGACCCGGAAGATACGTATATCTCAGGGACAATGAATCAGGGGACTACTGGTCAGCATCATGGCAGCCGGTAGGCAAGGACCTGAAAGAGTACAAAAGCGAGTGCAGGCACGGAACGGGCTACACTGTTATTTCGTCGGAGTACAGTTCCGTTAGCTGCAATGTAAGCTATTATGTTCCGATTGGGAAGGAATATGAGGTCTGGCATGTAGAGGTGAAAAATGACGGAGATGTCCCGAGAAACCTGACCGTCACCGGATTTGCCGAGTTTACCAACAATCCGAACTATGAACAGGACGGAGTTAACCTTCAGTATTCGCAGTTTATTTCACGTACACAGTTTAAGGGAAACAGAATCCGCCAGATACTGCACGGGAATATGCTCGGAAACGATGCCGACAACGGGAACAGATGCGAGGAACGCTTTTTCGCGATAAAGGGACAGGCAGTAGATTCTTTCTGCGGAGATCTGGAGGAGTTTACCGGCAGATACCGCAGCCTTTCAAATCCCGCGGGAGTTGAATCGGGAAATCTCGGAAATAAGTTAAATTACTGCAAAAACAGCTGCGGCGCACTGTCTGCGGTAATTAAGTTAAAGCCCGGCCAGAGCGAGGAAATGGATTTCCTGCTCGGGCAGAAATCCGACGCAGATGCGCAGGCAATCATCGAGAATCATACCGACGGACTTGATGAGGTGAGACGGTTCTGGCATGAAAAGCTTGACCGGTTTAAAGTTGAGACTCCAAGCGGGGAATTCAACTCCATGGTCAACACATGGAATGCATTCAACTGCTTTATAACATTCACATGGTCAAGAGCCGCATCGTTTTTCTACTGTGGCTTGAGAAACGGCTTCGGCTACAGAGATACGGTTCAGGATATTCAGGGCGTAATCCATCTGGCGCCGGATGAGGCGAAGAATCAGCTTGAGTTTATGCTTTCCGCACAGGTCAGCAACGGGGCCGGACTTCCCCTTGTAAAATACACGCACAATCCCGGGCATGAGGACACGCCGGACGACGAATCCTATGTTAGGGAAACAGGACATCCCGCATACAGGGCAGACGATGCACTGTGGCTCTTTCCGACGGTTAAGAAATACATCTGCGAATCGGGAGAACGTCAGTTTCTTGATGAGACAATTCCATATGCCGACAGGAATGAGGCCAGCGTATACGAGCATCTGAAAAAGGCAATAGACTTCACCATGAACCACCTTGGACCGCACGGCCTTCCGGCCGGCCTTCATGCCGACTGGAACGACTGCCTGAGACTCGGACAGCAGGGAGAATCGAGCTTTGTCGCAATGCAGTTTTACTATGCGCTCGGCATAATGGAGGAGTTCGCTGGATTAAAAGGGATAGAAGAGGATATAAAATACTTTGAATCCCTTAAAAACGAATTTGCCGGCAGAATAAGACAAACCTGCTTTGACAGCGACAGATTCATCCGCGGATACACGCAGGATGGTGAAGCAATAGGTGCATGTGGAGACAGCAGATACGATCTGTGGCTCAACCCGCAGAGCTGGAGCATTATTTCCGGCCTCGCAGATGAAGACGAGAGCAGAAAAGCAATGGATCTCGTATACAGCAGGCTTAACTCAAAGTACGGCGCAGTTATAATGGATCCTCCTTTTACATCTGATGCCTTTGAAGGCGCACTTGCCAGAATATACAATGCCGGAGCAAAGGAAAATGCCTCAATCTTTTCACAGACCCAGGGCTGGCTTGTTCTGGCAGAGGCACTTCGCAATAACGGAAACAGAGCATTCGAGTACTATATTGAAAACTGTCCTGCCGCGCAGAATTCCGATGCGGATGTCAGGGTAATGGAACCGTACTGCTACGGGCAGTTCACAGAAGGACCCGCAAGTCCGAAATTCGGCAGAAGCCATGTTCACTGGCTGACAGGAACCGCATCGACCATGATGGTTGCGTCTGTTGAGGGAATTCTGGGAATAAGGCCCGGATTTGACGGGATTACCATTTCGCCGGCAATTCCGGACTGCTGGAACGGGTACAGCGCAGAGAAAATATTCCGAGGGAAAAAACTAAGTATTTCAGTGAGCCGCGGAGAGGAGAAATGTTTTATAGTAAACGGTAATGCCGTTGAAGGAAAATTCATCCCCGAAAGCATGCTTGAGGACGAAAATATAATTACAATCGTGATTTGACTTTAGAAAAGGAAAAAATGAAAAAGACAATTATTCTATTTTTGACCGCAGTGATGGCTTTTCAGCTGGCGTCATGTGCGGGAAACACAGCCGAAAACACACCGGAGAAAACACCTGATGCACCTGCAGCAACTGCTGATGCTGCGCCGACTGAAGAACCGGCGGAAATCCCGAGAGAACCGGAACTTGTATTTGCATCTGATCTTTACAACGGATACGGATTTGTGCACCAGCAGTGCGACACAACGGGAGTATATGACTTCGCACCGATAAACTCGGACAACATTACGTGGGAAGTATTTATTCTTGACAGGGAATTCAATGATGCCGAACGTTTTATTCCGCAGGCTTATGAAAGAGCATTATCTGGCGGAGGAAGTCTGAGCCTTAAGGAAGGACAGTGGATATATGTGTACTGCCCGTGCAATGAGTGGACTACACAGACTGCACCTGAAGGCTGCGCATTCAGCTGGGGGATAAACCCTGACAGAACATACGGAGATGCCAGCATTCCAAATGCTGAGCCAATGTCATCGGCAGTGGTACCGCCAAGCAATATTAAGATAACAAAAAATCCAACCAGCGAGGCTCTGACGGTTGGAGGGAAAACATGGTTTATTGCGCACGCAGATAATGCCGTATCTGTCGAATGGACATTCAATGATTCAAAAGGGGCATCTTTTGACCTTGAGATGACTATGGCGCTTAACCCTCCGCTAGAGCTTGAGGTTCTTGAAGGTGACACGATTGCATTGAGAAATGTGCCGCAGTCACTGAACGGATGGAGTGTTCAGGCAAACTACTCTGACGGAAGTTCAACTGTCTCGACGGAGCCTGCCGTAATATATGTCGGGAACTTCCTGGACACATATTCAGGAGTGATTTCACAATACAGAAATGCATATGAAGGCAGCGATAAATCGCCGGGATATGCATTTGATAACGGCATCAGCGAATTTATCTCATACAGCAATCACGTGGGATATGCGCTGAAGGACCTGGATAAAAACGGTGTTCCGGAACTAATAATTGCCGGAATGGGTACGGAGGATTTCAGCAACAACGTGGTGTATGCAATTTATACCATTGAAAACGGACAATCAGTAAAAATATGTGAAAGCCAGGCAAGGCAGAGATATTATCTTATGACTGACAACCGTATTTATATGCAGGGTTCGAGCGGCGCCGCCTATTCGAATTTCGAGTTTTATGAAGTGCGCGGCAGCAAGCTTGCATTTACCGAGGGATATGCAACATACAGCACATACGAAAATGCAGGCAATGGATTCTATCATACGACTCAGCTTACACCGGAAGGATATGCCGACTACAGCAGATACAGCGACTCAATGACGCTTGAGCAGGGGACGGCGCTTACAACCGCTTTTGAAAGCTATATTTGGATGCCGCCGCTTACCCAGATTGACAAGTAGAATCAAGTGGGCAGCATAACAGAATAAAGAAGAGGTCATAGCAATAATATAAATCTTGCTGTGACCTCTTTTCTCAGATGCTGTTTCGTTCCACAGCGTAATTGCAGGCGGAAAAGACCTTCTTGACATGCAGGTAACAGATGCTGTAACATTGTTTCAAACTTGTTAACAGGAGTTACATGTATCATGCAGTTTTACGATCAGGTAAGTGAAAGCATGCCGAAGCTCTCACCGACGGAACAGAATACGCTGAACTATATTATGAAGAATCTTCATGTAGTGAAAAACATGAGCATAAGAGATCTTTCAGATGTCTGCTTTGTCTCGACAACTTCCATATTCCGGCTCGTAAAGAAGCTTGGATACGAAGGCTATGCGGATTTTATTGATGCCGTAAAGGAGACCGAGGAAGACAGCCGCAAAATACATATTCCCACGGTTGTCACTGGCGACAAATACAGCGAAAGCTATCTAAAGAACGTCATAGAGGCTCTGAAAGTCATATCTGATGACAAAATCAGCAAGTTTAACGCCATAATGAACCGCAACCCCAACATATACATCCTTGCGGAAGGCCTTTCGCAGGAAATAGGGAGATACTTCTACAGACTTCTAAAAACCGTCGGCTTCAATGTCGAAATGCCGGTGGAAGAATACGAGTTCCGCTCTGTTCTGAACAGGATTAAGCGTGACGATGTTTTGCTTGTTCTATCCTATACCGGGAACAACCGCTCGGTTATTAACAAAATTGAGCGCATATTTGCAATTGCCACGCCGACAATAATGTCAATTACGAGGTCTGACAATAATGCCATACAGAATCTGAGTGATTTGAATTTTTACGTCTTTGCCGACGAGATTGATTATGAGGGTGCCGATGTAACTTCAAGATGCGGAATGATTGCCATAATGGAAACGCTTCTGTACAAAAGAATTTCGCACAATCCGGCGGTTATCTCGGACTGATACAGAGAAATAAAAGTGCCTTGTTACTAATATTGTAACAAGGCACTTTTTTGCGTTACAACGTTACATGATTTGTCAAATAATAGACAAGCTTTACAGAAATTGCTTAATATAATAAATAAGAAGAAACTAATTTTTTAAATTAGAAAGGAACAGATAAATGGCAAAAAGAATTGAAAGCACCCCGAAAGCCGACGGCTTCAGAATGCCCGGCGAATTCGAGGAGCAGAAACAGATCTGGATGCTGTGGCCGGAACGCCCGGACAACTGGCGCAACGGAGCCAAACCCGCACAGAGGGCATATACCGAAGTTGCCAAGGCAATCTCGCAGTTTGAACCCGTAACAATGTGCGTAAGCCCGGCTCAGTACCAGCACGCAAGATACGAACTTCCTCCCGAGATACGCGTTGTCGAAATGACAAGCAACGATGCCTGGATACGCGACTGCGGACCGACATTCGTGAAAAACGACAAGGGCGAAGTCAGAGCAATCGACTGGGACTTCAACTCCTGGGGCGGACTTGTGGACGGCCTTTACTTCCCGTGGGATCAGGACGATCTTGTAGCACAGAAGGTTTGCGAGATTGAGGGCGTTGACTCATACCGCACACCCGGCTTTGTGCTCGAGGGCGGTTCAATCCACGTCGACGGCGAGGGAACTCTTCTTACAACCGAGATGTGCCTCCTTTCCGAAGGACGCAACCCGGATATGACGAAGGAAGAGATTGAAGCCCAGCTGAAGGAATACCTCAATCTTGAAAAGGTTATCTGGATAAAGGACGGCATAGACCCGTTCGAGACAAACGGACACATAGACGATGTCGCATGCTTTATTAGACCGGGCGAGGTTGCCTGCATCTGGACAGAGGACAAAAACCACCCCTTCTACGAGCAGGCTCAGGCCGCATACAAGACTCTCTGCGAGGCTACCGACGCCAAGGGCAGAAAGCTCAAGGTCTGGAAGCTTTGCCTTTCCAAAGAACCCTGCTACCTCACGGGAGCAGACACGATTGAATGCATAGAGGGAACTCTCCCGAGAGAAGAAGGAGAAGTGTCTATTGCATCGTACATGAATTTCCTCATTGTCAACGGCGGCGTTATTGTCCCTCAGTACGGCGATGAAAACGATGCCCTTGCACTCCAGCAGGTTCAGGAAATGTTTCCCGAGCGCAAAGTTGTCGGCGTAAGGACTGAAGAAGTGGCCTACGGCGGCGGCAACATCCACTGCATTACACAGCAGCAGCCAAAAGCTTAAGCTGTAAAATTAAATAAATAAAAAATACAGGAGTACTAAAATGGAAGACAAGAAAAAAGTCAGACTGGTTGGTACCGTGCTGTTTACAGTATGTTCCATCCTTGTCCTCGACTCATTCGTAGCCCCCGCGATTATTGGCGTATCATCAATCACGGTATGGATTATTTCTGCAATCATATTTTTCATCCCGTACGGTCTTCTGAGTGCGGAACTCGGAAGCACATTCCCTGACGACGGCGGAATAGTAAGCTGGGTTGGCCGCGCCTTTGGCGAGTTTCCGTCTGTTCTCGTCGGATGGATGTACTGGATTAACGTTGCATTCTGGATGCCGGCAGTTTTCACGGCGTTCTCCAGATGGCTCAATCTGGCACTGTTCCCCGACATGGGGATTGCCGTTCAGGCTATCATTGCCGTCATAATGTGCTGGGTAATAGTATTTATAGGCGTCAAGGGCATTGAGCTCTCGGTTACCGTTTCCAACATCATGGCAATAGTCAAGATGGGAATACTTGTCATCTTCGGCTTTATGGGTATTGCTTACGGCGTAAAGTACGGCCTTGCAAATGATTTCTCTATTTCAAACTGGGCACCCACAATGGACGACACCGTTACTTATGTCGGCGCAATTGTTTATAACCTGCTCGGATTTGAACTGATAGGCTCAATAGGCTCCAAGATTGATAACCCGAAGAAGACGGTTCCCAAGATGACAATCATAGCAGGCATTGCAATAACGTTCCTGTACTGCTTCGGAACATTCGGCGTTCTCGCTGCGATAAATGCGGCAGACGTTGATACAGTTGACGGATTTGTATACGCACTCGAAGAGCTGTGCAAGGTATTCGGACCTGCCCAGATGCCGATGTTCTACATCCTCATAATCCTCGCAATTTCAACTCTTGTTGCAAACATGATTACATGGTGTCTCGGCGCAAACGAGGCTTTCCAGGGCGCAGAGCTCGACAAGCGCTCACCCTTCCTTGCCCACCGTCATCCGAAGTACGGCACATCCGACAACCTCTACTACATCATGGGTGTTGTTTCATCTGTCCTCATCATACTGAACTATGCGCTCTCCGGAGATGCAAACGATATCTTCTGGACAATATTCTCGTTCTCATCCATAGTATTCATGCTCAACTACCTCTTTATGTTCCCAGCAGCCATCAAGCTCAAATATACAGATGATACTCCGAGACAGTACGAAGTACCCGGCGGAAAAGTTGGTATGTGGATCTGCGGCGTCATATGCTTTGCATGCGTTGCACTCGCCTGCTACTTCCTCATTGACTTCGACGTAACAGGCTACGGCTTCTGGATGCAGCTCATCGGCGTCATCCTTACGTTTGCTGTTGGATACTGGCTCTACAAGGCAGGAAAGAAAAACAAGTAATATACGTGAAGCTTGAGCTTCGTCATAGGATAATAGGAAAGCTTTGAAAACTAGAAGAATTATTTCAATAATACTGTGCTTTTCAGCTTTGCTGGTTGTTGTATATCTGAGTCTTGCATCGGGTTCACTTCCCGGTGCGGACTCAGCCGATGAACTGGGAAGGGCACTCGGATTCATCTCGCTTGTCCCGACACTTTTGGCCGTGATGCTTGCATTTCTTCTGGAGGATGTGGTCCTTGCCCTAATGGTCGGACTGCTGACGGGAGAAGCAATGCTTTCCGCCATTTCCGGCAGCGGATTTGCGGGAATAGCGGTAGATATCCTTAAGCTGCCTGTTGAAGAGATAGTGGGAACCGTTGCTGACATAGACAGCGCCAAGGTTCTCATCCTCTGTGCTCTGGTCGGCGGAATGGTTGGTGTATTAAGGTCGCTCGGCGGCTTTGAAAGCGCGGCGAAAAGGCTGTCCAGAAAAATCAACACACCGAAGAAGGCGAATCTTGTCAGCCAGCTTTTCACGATTCTGTTCTTTTTTGACGACTATGCAAATGCACTTGTCTCCGGACCCGTGCTTCAGCCGGTTACGGACAAGGCAGGAGTATCACGTGAAAGGCTCTCGTATATTGTCGACTCGACGGCGGCGCCCATGGCGGGAATTGCCGTCATATCAAGCTGGGGCGCGGTAGAGATCTCCGGCATATCCGACGGTCTTGCGGGTGCGGATTCCGGTCTTGACGCCTTTTCGGTGTTTCTTAGGAGCATACCGTACTGTTTCTACTGCATATTCGCCCTCGTATTTATTCTTCTCACTTCAGTCATCGGACGTGAATACGGCCCGATGCTGGCAGCGGAAAGACGTGCAAGAAAGGGCGAAACACTGAAAAAAGGTTCCCGTGTTACGTTTGACTCTTCGAACATATCCGTACAGGGAAAGGAAAAGGCAAGAATTGCGATTGCGTTTTCTTGCATTGCAGTTCTGGTTGCCTATGCGCTCGTCTCGTTCATTATAACGGACAACGATACCATCTCGCTTCTGCTTCAGGCATCTGTTCTGTGCGGAATCCTTGCAATAATACTTGGATGCTCAGCGGGACTCTTTTCGGTGAGCGACGGAATAAAGTCCTGGCTTGACGGGGCGTCTTCTCTCATGCCGACCATAGTTGTGCTTGTACTGGCCTGGTCACTTGCGTCAGTCGTGGGAAAACTGGGTACTGTTTACTATGTTGTCGATATCATATCTGCGGGCGTTTCGTGGATGTTTGTGCCGGTACTCATTTTTGTCAGCTGCTGCGTTGTGTCTTTTGCAACGGGAAGCTACGGATGCATGTTTATGGTAATGCCCATGGCTGTACCCATTGCTTTTGCGGTATGTAGGCTGAACACGGGTATTGCGCTGGACAGATTCCTTTATATGTGCATTGCTGCAGTTCTCTGCGGCGGCATATTCGGAGACCACTGCTCGCCGATGACGGACTGCACCATACTTGCCGCTCTTGGAAGCGGATGCGAAACAATGGACCATGTCGTCACGCAGATGCCATATGCGCTGACTGTGGCTTCAATGACGATTCTCTGCCTCTTTTTTACAACACTCGGACTTAATGTTTTTGTTTCTGCCGCCGCAGGTATTGCTGCACTGGCAATAATAATCAGATTTATCGGAAAAAAACCTTGATTGAAAGGACTAATCAGTCTTATGAAGAAAGACTTTATTACAGTTAACGATTTTACAAAAGAAGAACTGATGGATATCATCAACCTCTCGATTGCCATTAAGAAATCCATCAATGCAGGATATAACCCACCCCTCATGAAGGATATGACTCTCGGAATGATTTTCCAGCAGTCATCCACAAGAACACGCTGTTCCTTTGAAACAGCCATGGAGCAGCTCGGCGGTCATGCCCAGTACCTGGGACCCGGCATGATTCAGCTCGGCGGTCATGAAACTATTGAAGATACAGGAAGAGTTCTGTCCGGACTCATGGACATAGTCATGGCACGTGTTATCGAGCACAAGACGGTTGTGTCTCTTGCCAACGCATGCACAATCCCCGTTATTAACGCAATGAGTGACTACACACATCCGACCCAGGCAATTGCGGATGTTATTACGATGATGGAAAACCTCCCTGCCGGAAAGAGATTCGAAGACTGCAAGGTGGTATTCACCGGAGACGGAACGCAGGTATGCGCATCCCTCGGTTTCATCTGCACAAAGCTCGGAGCCCACTTTGTCCATTACGGACCGAAGAGTGCCCAGCTGAACGGAGACCACAAGAAGATTCTTGAAGACAACTGCAAGATATCCGGTGGTACATGGGAAGTCACAGATGACCGCAACAGCGTAAAAGGAGCAGACTTCATCTACACAGACGTATGGTACGGACTGTACGAAAACGAACTTCCTAAGGAAGAGCGCGTAAGACTCTTCGGTGATTATCAGGTCAACCGTGAAATGATGCAGCTCGGAAATCTTGGATGCAAGTTCCTTCACTGCCTGCCTTGTACAAGAGGTGAGGATGTTACTGATGAAGTGGCAGACTCCGCAGCATCACTCTGCTGGGAAGAAGCATGGAACCGCCTTACTGCGATGAGAGGCCTGCTGGTGTATTTCACAAGAGACAAAAAGCAGTTCTCTGATCTTGCAAAGGAAGCAGCAAAGGCTGAACTCGAATCAGTCCTTGACAGCATGGGAATCAAATACTGATGTCACGTATTGTTGTTGCACTCGGCGGGAATGCTCTCGGCAATACTCCCGCCGAACAAATTGAAAAGGTCTCCTTTGCATCCAAAACACTTGTTGACCTAATAAAACAGGGTAATGAAATAGTGGTTGCACACGGCAACGGACCGCAGGTCGGCATGATTAACCTCGGCCTTTCCCACAGCGCATCCGACGGTGTAATCAAGGCAGAGATGCCTTTCCCGGAATGCGGAGCCATGAGCCAGGGATATATAGGCTATCATCTGCAGAACTCAATCCTTCGAGAGATGAGAAAGCAGGGCCTTCCCTACCACGTATCGACCATTATCACTCAGGTCGAGGTGGATGCGGATGATCCCGCATTCGAAAATCCAACCAAACCGATAGGCTCCTTCTATACCGAGGAGGAGGCAAAACGGCAGATGGAGGATTGCCCGGATATAACTTTCAAAGAAGATGCCGGACGCGGCTGGAGAAAGGTTGTTGCATCCCCGTTACCTGTAGATATCGTTGAAAAAGAGAGCATTAAAGCTCTCCTTGAAAATGAGTATGTGGTTATTGCCTGCGGCGGAGGCGGAATACCCGTTGTCAAATGCGGGGAAGGCGACTACAAGGGCGTCGCGGCTGTTATCGATAAGGACTTTGCTTCAGAGTGCCTCGCCGAGATAGTTGATGCTGACTATCTTTATATTCTCACTGCTGTTGACAGAGTGTGCATAAATTTCAACACTCCCGAGCAGAGGGAAATTACAGAAATGAGCTGCGCCGAAGCTGAGGAATATATCGCGCAGAACCAGTTCGCTCCGGGAAGCATGCTTCCGAAAGTAAGAGCTGCGGTTATGTTCGCGTCTTCAAAGGATACAAGAAAAGCCGTTATCTGCTCTCTTGAAAAAGCACCCCTTGCTTTGAAAGGGGAATCCGGTACGGTTATCTACTGACCAAATCCTGATAGAAAAAGACCAGGGGCTGTTAATACAGCCCCTGAGTTTTATTAGTTTATATTGAATCGCTGACCGAGTAATGTTCACACTCGGTTTTTCTTATTTTCACCTCATTAAGGTTCAGAAATGCACACAGATCCAGAGCAATGTCATTGACTTCGGATTCCGGGATTCCTGTAAGAGTTACGAGAACAAAATCCTCACGGTGAAAAGTCTCGCTTTCATACACATACTCGGTTTCTTCGCGGATGCAGAAACTGTCTGAGTAGTTGCTGCATACGTTCTGTACCACGTGCAGCAGTTTGCCGAATGAAAAGACTGGGTTGCCGTTTTCGTCCGTCTGGTCTGCAGGTATTGTAATGATGTAGCTGGAAAGCTTTTCGGATTCAGTAATCATTTCTTGTCAAGTCCGAGCTCTTTAAGGGCTTCTTTTCTGGAAACATTCCAGCGTCCCTTATCATCAATCCCGAGGAATTTGACATAGGTCTTGTCACCGATGTTGAGAACATCTTCAACCTTCTCGGTGCGCTTGAACTCAAGATCCTTGATGTGGCACATAGCGTCCTTGCCTGGCTTAAGTTCAATGAAAGCGCCGAGGTTGGAGATTATGCGGACAACTGTTCCCTCGTAAATCTGACCTGCTTCAGGCTCGAATACGATATCCTCGATGGTCTGACGTGCAGCACGGCATGCTTCAATATCGCAGGATGCGATATAGATTGTTCCGTCATCATCGATGTCAATTTTGCATCCGGTATCTGCGGTAATCTTCTGGATAACTTTTCCGCCGGAGCCGATAACTTCGCGGATTTTGTCGGGATTAATCTGCATCTGAATCATCTTCGGAGCGGTCTTTGCAAGTTCCTTGCGAGGCTCAGCAATTGCCTTGAGCATAACCTCGTCAAGAATCTGGAAACGTGCTTCCTTGGTGATTGCGAAAGCTTCCTTGACTATCTCATGCTTGAGTCCGTCGTTCTTGAGGTCCATCTGGATGGCTGTGATACCCTGCTTTGTACCGGCAACCTTGAAGTCCATCTCGCCGTGGAAGTCTTCTACGCCCTGAATATCTATGAACGTTGTAAAGTCGTCACCGTCCTGAATAAGTCCGCAGGAGATACCGGCAACAGGAGCCTTGATGGGAACACCTGCATCCATAAGTGCAAGTGTAGATCCGCAGATGGAGCCCTGTGAGGTAGAACCGTTGGAGGAAAGAACTTCAGAGACTACACGGATTGCATAGGGGAAGTCCTCGACTGAAGGAATAACTGCTTCAAGTGCCTTCTCAACGAGAGCGCCGTGGCCGTATTCGCGTCTTCCTGTTGAACGGCTGGCACGTGCTTCGCCAGTTGAGTAGGAAGGCATGTTGTAGTGATGCATGAAGCGCTTATCTTCCTCTTCCCAGATTGTGTCAAGCTTCTGGGACTCGGAAAGAGTTGCGAGCGTGGCGATTGAAAGAACCTGGGTCTGTCCGCGGGTGAAAAGACCAGAACCGTGCACTACCGGGAGAACTCCGACTTCGGCACCGAGAGGACGGATTTCATTCATAGCTCTTCCGTCAACACGCTTGCCGGCCAGAAGCCATTTCTTTACGACTTTCTTCTGGAGCTTGTAGAGAATCTCATCCATGTAGTTCATCATATCCGGATGATCTTCCTCATACTTTTCCTGCATGGCAGTAATCCACTCGTTTACGCGCTGCTCACGGACGTTCTTGTCGTCGGTATCCATGCAGTGTTCCATGCCTTCAAATTCATTTTCAACAAGCTTTTCAAAAAGCTCGTCATCGAATGCGGCATGCTCGTATTCAAACTTGGGCTTGCCGATTTCTTCAACCATCTTGTCAATGAGATCAAGGACGGGCTGAAGATGCTCATGAGCCTGAAGATTACCTTCGTACATGACATCATCGGGGACCTGAGCGGCTTCGGACTCTATCATGACTATCTTCTTGTGAGTTGCGGCAATTGTGGTTGTCATGCGGTTGCTTTCACGCTGTTCCTTGGTCGGGTTGAAGAGATACTTCTCTCCGTCCCATCCGAGAACGATACCTGCGATAGGTCCGTTGAACGGAACATCGGAAATGGAGACGGCGGCACTTGCGCCAATCATTGCTGTGATTTCAGGTGAGCAATCGCGGTCCACGGCGAGAACCTCACATGCGATGACTACATCGTTGCGAAGGTCTGTCGGGAAGAGAGGACGCATCGGGCGGTCAATAAGACGTGAAGCCAGTACTGCGGGGAGAGAGGGCTTGCCCTCACGGCGCATGAAGCTTCCGGGAATGCGGCCGACAGCATAAAGTTTCTCGTTGAAATCAACAGAGAGCGGGAAATAATCGGTTCCGTCTTTCGGACGTGGGGATGCTGTGCATGTTACTAGCACAACGGTTTCACCGTAGGAAACCAGGACTGCGGAATTGCACAGCTCAGCGAGCTTGCCGACTTCCATAGTCAGCTTACGGCCTTCGTAGTCCATTTCATACTTGCGGTAGTTTGGAAATTCTTTTTTCGTAATAATCATATTCTCTATTCTCCTAAAAAATCAGGGTACAACATATTCAGTTGTACCCTGACTAAAAAATACCTTCTAATACCCCTCGGCGATGAACACTCGTTACTTACGGATGTTCAGTTTTGCAATGATTGCACGATAACGTTCAATGTCTTTCTTTGCTAAGTAGTCAAGCAGACGTCTGCGCTTACCAATAAGCTTCTTCATTCCCAGACGGCTGTGGTCGTCATTCGGATGCTGCTCAAGATGAGCGGTGAGCTCGCGGATACGCTCGGTCAGAATAGCAATCTGGACTTCCGGCGAACCGGTGTCGTTTTCGTGTGTTGCGTTATCAGCGATAACGCTGGTCTTTTTTTCTTTTGTAATCATTGTAGATTATCCTTTCTGATTTATTGCTTGTCCTGCGGCTGAGTAGCGGGCTGAAAGGCGGCCACGCAACCAAGTCCGTGGAAACGTGCTTTTGAATACTACCATTCCACCGGATAAAAGTCAACAAAAATACGAAGAAAAACCGGTAAAAATGTCAATAATTTTGCGTTATTTGCCGCGCATCAGGTTTTTCATCCTGAGGCCATGGTCGAGAATCGCTTTTCTGAGTCTCAGGCTCTTCGGCGTGACTTCAAGAAGCTCATCGTCGGCAAGAAATTCAAGGCACTGCTCAAGACTCATCTGTCTCGGAGGAACAAGCCTCAGCGCCTCATCAGAACCGGAGGCACGAGTGTTCGTGAGATGCTTTGTACGGCATACATTTACCGGAATGTCTTCCTGCTTGGGACATTCCCCTACAATCATTCCTCCGTAAACCATTGTACCTGGAGTAATGAACATGGTTCCACGCTCCTGAGCGTTCCATATTCCGTATGCAACGGCCTCACCGGTCTCATGCGCAATAAGTGAACCCGTGTGGCGGCGGTTAAGATCTCCCTTATACGGCTGATAGTTTTCGAAAACGCTGGCAAGTATTCCTTCACCTTTGGTGTCAGTCAGAAACTCGTTTCTGTATCCGAAAAGGCCTCTTGAAGGAACAAGAAATTCCATCTTCATTCTGTTGCCGACGGGGGTCATTTCAAGGAATTCTCCCTTTCTTGCACCGAGCTTTTCCATGACGGAACCCATGCAGTCCTGAGGTACATCAACAACGACTCTTTCAACCGGCTCGCACTTGACACCATCTATTTCCTTGTAGAGAACACGCGGAGGAGAAACCTGAAGCTCATATCCTTCGCGGCGCATGGTTTCGATCAAAATGGAAAGACTCATCTCTCCGCGTCCGGCAACATTGAAGCTGTCGGTTGCGCCTTCTATTTCGGATACCCTCAGAGAGACATCCTTCATGGTCTCCCTGCGCAGTCTCTCAGCTATCTGGCGTGAGGTTACAAATTTTCCTTCCTTGCCTGCAAACGGGCTGTCGTTTACAGAGAAGGTCATTTCAAGAGTGGGAGCACCAATCTTAATAAACGGGAGAGGCTCGGCAAAGCCCTTTGCGCAGATTGTATCACCGATTGTGACATCACCTATTCCGCTCATCGCAATGATGTTGCCTGCAGATGCTTCGGTCACGCTGACTCGATCCAGACCGTCAAACTGATAAAGAGAAACGGCTTTTGCCTTGAGTGTTGGAGCGTCCGCATTGTGATAGTTGCAGACTTCAATCTCCTGGTTCTGCTTGATGGTTCCGCGCTCAATGCGGCCAATGGCAATTCTTCCGACATACTCGTTGTAGTCAACGGATGAAACAAGCATCTGGAAGGGGGCCTCGGTATCCATGTCAGGCTCCGGAATATACTCGAGAATGGTCTCAAACAGAGGCTTTAAATCTGTACCGACGACATCCGGTGAATAGCTCGCTGTTCCCTGACGTCCTGAGCAGAAAAGCATCGGAGAATCAAGCTGCTCATCTGTAGCATTGAGATCCATCAGCAGCTCAAGAATCTCGTCAATTACGGCATGGATTCTCTGGTCGGGTCTGTCTATCTTATTTACAACGACAATAACTCTGTGACCGAGTTCAAGTGCGCGGGAAAGAACAAATCTCGTCTGCGGCATCGGCCCCTCTGCGGCATCGACAAGCAGAATAACACCATTGACCATCTTGAGAATACGCTCAACTTCTCCACCGAAATCGGCATGTCCCGGAGTATCGACAATGTTGATTTTTGTATCCCCGTACCATACAGCAGTGTTTTTCGCCATAATGGTGATTCCGCGCTCACGCTCAAGGTCATTTGAGTCCATTACGCGCTCAACAATTTCCTGATTCTCGCGGTATACACCGGACTGCTTGAGCATTTCATCTACAAGGGTGGTCTTGCCGTGGTCAACGTGTGCAATTATCGCAATATTTCTAAGCTTATCCATCATTTTTACCTTTTAATATTTGTTTCACAACGAAAAAGGATTTTAACACTTGCCTAGTTAAAATGCAACTATTATAATATTATAGTTATGAGTTATGATTTTTTTGCTTACATCTCAAGAATGAAGTATATAGGGCGCTGGAGCCTTATGAGAAATTCTTCTCAGGAAAACATCCAGGAGCACAGCCATATGGTTGCGGTTATTGCACATGCTCTCGGGGTAATCAGACGTGATGTGTTTCATGAGGAGTGCAATGCCGAAAAGTGCGCAACAGCCGCACTTTATCATGACTGCAGCGAAATACTGACGGGCGATCTTCCCACACCAATCAAGTACCACAACGAGCAGATAAAGGGTGCATACAAGGAAGTGGAAAAACTCGCCTGCAATAAGCTGCTTGAAACACTCCCGGCAGAAATGCAGGGTGCATTTGCTCCCGCTCTAAACGAGGAAGAGTATCATGATATTGTGAAGGCGGCAGACAAACTGTCGGCTTATATAAAGTGCATCGAAGAGCGCAGAGCAGGCAATGACGAATTTCTTTCAGCCGAAAAACAGATCAGGGAAAAGCTTGAAAATTATGACATGAAGGAAGTAAGGTATTTCCTTGACAATTTCATTCCGGCGTTTGAAAAGACGCTTGACGAATTGGGGACGATCGAGTAATGGATCAGAAAAAGATAGACAGGATAAATGAACTAGCTTCTCTTGCCAAGCAGAGAGAACTCACTCAAGAAGAACTCTGTGAGCGCGATGAGCTTAGAAAAGAATATATCGCCGAATGGCGGAAAAACACTATAGATATTTTGGAAAACACTTACGTTGTTGACGAAAACGGAAACAAGCGCAAGCTGGAGAAAAAAGATGGATCAGTCAAAAATTAAAAGAAGAGTTGTCAGAACGATTTTTGGATTTGCTTTTGCAATTGTCTTTATAATATTTGCGGTAATCAGCTGTAAGGTTGCGGTTCACAGCAATGAGTGCAACACGGAACCGGCTGAGGGCTTTGACGACCGCAACTACGGATACAACCGCGCAGAGTTTCTTGAGCGTCAGCCGCAGCTAAGGACCGAGAGTGAAGAACCTCTGTCGGTACCCGTTGAGGCGGAGCCTGAAATCACTCCGCAGGTCATTGAAGAAGTTCAGCCTACGGAAGAAGTTCCGCAGCTTTCACCGGCGGCGCTCAAGGCACAACAGCTTGGCCTGCCGGCACCTCCCGAAATTGATATCAACTCATGGGAGTTCATGCTTGTCAATGCAGACCATTCAATAGAAATGTATGAGCCCGAAAGCCTGACGACAGTAGAGGGAGTCCAGGTTGATTCACGTATAGTCGAACCGCTCAACGCAATGGCGGAAGATTCAAGGAATCAGGGGCTCAGTGTTTTTCTCTCGTCCGGATACAGAAGCTATACCGACCAGTACAATAATTTTCTCAGAGTCTGTGCAAATAACGGAGTTTCCGACGGAAAGGATGCACAGGGCTTTTACATTACCATGCCTGCTGGCTGCAGTGAGCATCAGACGGGTCTATGCTGCGACATAACCAACATTAATTATCCCATTAAGGACAGAACAATAGAAAATACGGATCTGTTTCAATATATGAGCAAGCACTGCCAGGACTTCGGCTTTATTCTGAGATATCCTGATGGTAAGGAAAGCATTACGGGAGTCATGTATGAGCCTTGGCATTACCGCTATGTCGGCGTGGAAGTTGCAAAATACATAATGGAAAACAACATTTGTCTTGAGGAATTTTTGACATTATATGAGTAAAAGAATTATCAGCCTGCTCCTTATAGTTGCGGTACTTCTTTCCATGACCTGCCTGTCTTTTGCTGATGATGGTGATACATCGCAGGCACAGCAGCAAGCGGAGGAAAATGCTGAACCGGAAAGAGCAGTAAGAGAAGACGGACTCCCGAATATAGATCCCTACAGCTGGGAATACCGTCTTGCAAATTCATACAACAGCATATCTAACTACAATAATGATGACTCCAAAATCCAGATGTCATTCTGCTATGGACTCGGATTTGACACGCGAATATATGACAATGTTAATTCATTTATTGAGGATACAAGGAAAGCCGGTTATCCAGTCTATCTGAACTGCGGCAATCTCAGCTGGCAGTATTCGCTTTGCGGCCACTACGAGTCTATGATAAGACTTGTTTACGGCGATGCCTATCATGCGGCGCTTCATGAACTGGGACCGGGCTGTAATGACCATCAGACAGCGCTTGCGTTTGATATCACGACGGACTACGCATACATAGGAACGCACTACCAGAAAGATCCAAACGCAAAGTACACGGAAACCTTTGCATATATGGCAGAGCACTGTGCCGATTACGGGTTTATAGTCCGCTATCCCGAGAATAAAAGCGAGTATTACGGCGTAGCATGCGAAGGCGCCCACTTCAGATATGTCGGTGAAGAAGCGGCCAGATATATAATGGACAACGGCCTATGCCTGGAAGAGTTTCTGATGCTTTACGGCGTCTCGGTTATTGTCAGAACCGATATAGCGGATGCAAGCGAAGAGGACTTCAACTATGTCAAATAAGACCAGAAACATTCTGTCACTGGCTCTGAATCTGTTTGTTGTAGTAAACATGGTTTTCTGCGTAAGAAGCTTTTTCATTACAGGAACAGAGGGTAATATGACGGCATCTGGCTGGCATGCATTCCAGTATTACACCATACTGTCAAATGTGTTCTGTGCTATATCATGCCTCGGAGTGCTTTTCTTCAACATAAAGAGTCTTGGGAGCGAAAGACTTGAGATGCCGCTGCCGATACTGATTCTTAAGTTTGCGGGCACGGTTGCCGTTTCAGTGACATTTCTGGTTGTAATTACATTCCTCGGCCCGACTATAGGGTACGGCAAGATGTTTTCCGGGGCGAACATCTTTATGCACTGTCTTAACGCAATCGCGGCGCTTGCGGGATTTCTGTTGTTTGAAAGAGGAATTGCTTTTCCGAAAAAGAAACTGTTCTGGGGTATGGCTTCGGTTTTTATATACGGGACGCTTTATCTCATAATGGTTTTGATTGTAAAGGCATGGCCGGATTTTTACGGCTTCGCAACGGTACTGAGGTGGTGGATAAGCTATCCGGCCATGATGGCTGTAGGATATCTTGTTTCACTGGGAATCTGGAAACTGTATACAAAATAAAAAAGGTCTGCTATATAGCAGACCTTTGATTTTAGAAATTAAAAACTCCGGGGAGCAGTTCACTCAGCTTGTAGCTTACGTACTGCCCTCCGCTTTTTGCTATAAGGACCTCCATGTCGGGAGAAAACTCGGCTAGGAACTGGCGGCACGCACCGCATGGATAACAGTAGTCCTGACTCTCGGCATATATTGCGATACAGCGGAATTCTTTGTGTCCTTCACTTACTGCTTTGCAGCAGGCGGTCCGCTCAGCGCATATTGTGCTCCCGAGTGCAGCATTTTCAATGTTGCATCCGGTGTAAACTGTCCCGTCGCTGCACTGTATGGCAGCACCGACATTAAAGTGTGAGTACGGAGTGTAGGCATACATTGATGCTTCTTTTGCTCTGGATAATAAATCTCTGTCAGTCATTTTCTGCCTCCTCGGAAGTTGGTTTAAACTGGATATCCCAGTTTGTAAAGTCATAAAGCGGGTTTCCCGCATTGGGATTGACACCCCTGATTGCCGCACGGTGGGTGATAAGCTGCTGCTTCTCAAAACCGATAACCACAAAGTACGGATCGGAAGTAAGAACATACTCTGCAAACGCGCTGTAGTTTGCTGCGCGAGAGGTGTTGCTTGATGTGAGGTAATTGTAAAGCAGAGTTTCGTATCCGTTGCCGGTGGAATGAGTGTAGTTAACGTTTGAATACTTGTTGCTGTCGGTACGCTCCTGAATAAGCTCGGTTATATCAAAATTGTTGCGGAGCTTGACTTCGGCGTAATACATGTCGAATTCGATTTCCTCGAAATCTTCATCTTCTTTCTGCTCCTGGGTCAGCGCCTCATAGTCTGTCAGCGCATTATAGTAGTCAGTCCATGTAAGTTCCTGCGCCTGAACCTGGAGGCCGATTGAAGCCATGTCATTTATGAAGCGGTTAACAACACCCGCCTTGGCGGAGCTGTCGCTGCAGAGAATTACCTTAAGCACAAAAGGCGCGCCCAGATACTCAAGCTTTCCGTCTTCGTTTGTGTCCTGAAAACCTGCATTCTGAAGGATGGCGAGGCATTTATCAAGATTAAAGGCGAGAGAACTGTTAAGCTCACTTGGGAAATAATCAACCGTCGGATATACTGGTACGGCGGAAGCTACTGCGTTGTTCTTGAGAAGAGTCTCAAGATAAGCTCTGTCAAAGGCAAACTGCATTGCATATCTGAAACTCGGGAGCATGGAAACATTTGCATCGCGGTTGAATGCAAGGTAGTGCATGTTCGTGGTAGCAAATGTGTGTATTTCGTTTGTTGATGCGTAACCGAGGTTGGTGTAGCTTGTGGGGTCATTTACGACTACATCAATGTACGAGTCCTCAAAAGCGGAAATAATGCTTTCCGCATCGGCATACTCTTTGAGGTAGACTGTGTCAAGGGGAAGATGTTTGTAGTCTTTGTGCCCTTCATATGCCTTGAGCATATTTGAGGTCTGAACCACCTTTTCCTTGCCGGTGTTTTCGTTTACTTGGGTTTCCTCTTCTATAACAAAGTAATACGGGCCGGAACCAATTGGATATTTGTCTTCGCTTGTACCATATTTGATAACCGGAATGTTCAGAAGCTTAATAAACTGCGTGTCTCCGACACCGACTGTGACGACAAGTTTGTCATCTCCGTCGGTTGCAGATCCCATATATGAACGGAATCTGCCGCTGTAACGATCTGATACGACGGCACGTTCTATGGAATAGCGGATATCCTTGCTGGTAATATTTGTTCCGTCATGGAATGTTCTGCTGGTGTCTATTGTCAGCGTCCAGCTGGTAGCGGAATCGTTATAAGACCATTCAGTAATAACGTTTGGAATAACTTCGAAACTGTTGTCAAGCTCAACCATGTTTTCGTACACCAGCGCACAAATCAGCTGGTTGGAATGATTTGTGGCAACCAGCGGGTTGAATGAATACTTGGTGTTCATGTTAAGCGAAAAGACACTGTCTGCCGCATCAGCCATAGTCAAATCTTTGCCTTCGGTTGACTCGTCAATTGCATCCTGCTGTATGCCGGTACCGGGAAGAGTACAGGCACACATTGAAAGGAGCAGACTAAATATTAAAATGAGTAATACAAGTTTTTTCATAGCATAATAACCGAGCACTGACTGCCCCGGTTCAAATTATTTTTCTGTGTATAGCGATGAGACCAGTACTTGTCGTGGAGACAGAATGTACACTCGTCACTGACGTCAATGTTCTCTTCTTTCAGCCCTAGCTGGATAAGCCTGATTCTGTTTGCAAGGCGTAGGTCCACAAAATATCTACCGTTTTTCTCGGCTGCATCAAAAGGGCCGATATAGTTTTCGATTGCTTCCACGACTTCAGACCCGACCTCAAAGCAGCATTTTCCGATGGACGGCCCGAGCGCGGCACAGATGTTTTCACGTTTTGCACCGAGAGACTCCATGGCCGATACAGTGTTATTAAGGATATCCGACACGGACGAACGCCATCCGCAGTGAACGGCGGCTACGCAGTGCTTTTCACTGTCAGCCATAAGAACCGGAACGCAGTCAGCGGTAAAGCACATAATCGGAAGTCCTTTTTCAGCCGTGACTATACCATCGGCGTCATACGGTACAGTGCTCATACAGATGTGAGCATCGTTTCTGTCAACAATACGGACAGTATTTCCGTGCACCTGACTGGTGACAGCGGCGCTGTTTTCATCAACTCCGAAAAGGGAACATACCCTGCGGTAGTTTTCCCTGACATAATCCGGATTGTCTCCGCGCTTTGAACCGATATTCAGCGAGGCAAAATCGCCTTCAGAGACGCCGCCTGAACGTCCGGTGAAGGCGTTTTGGACACCGAGTATATCGGATGAGACAAATTCAATTGTACCTATTCGTTGCGTCCGCAGCATTTTTTGTACTTGAGTCCGCTTCCGCACGGGCAGGGGTCGTTGCGCCCGGGCTTGGCGACTTTCTTAATTGGTTTTTTCTTCTGGGGTGCTTCACCCGAGTTGGCGGCTATGTTCTTTGCAACCGCTTTTCTCTCAACATCTTCTTCACGGCGAACGCGTACTGTAAACAGACGCTTGACGGTTTCAGTGCGTATTCCCGCGACCATCGTCTCAAACATGTCAAAGCCTTCCTGCTTGTACGCGTCAATAGGCTTTGTGTTGCCGTATCCGCGAAGGCCGATTCCGCGCTTGAGTTCGTCCATTGCGTCAATGTGATCCATCCAGTACTCATCAACGACTCTCAGCATAACAACACGTTCAAGTTCACGCATAAGCGGGACACCGTTTGGCTGAAGTCCGAATTCCTTTTCACGCTTTGCATAGATATCACGGGCTTTTTCAACAGCAGCTTCAAACTGCTCCGGAGTGAAGTCTTCCGGCATTTCCGTTTCAACATATTCAGGAATCATCTTCTGAATCTGAGGTCCGATATCCTCGCCGTCAAGGACTTTCTTTCTCTCACCGTAGATGATTTCACGCTGCTGATTCATTACATCGTCATATTCAAGAACGGTCTTTCTGACCTGGAAGTTGCGGCTTTCAACAGTTTTTTGAGCCTGCTCGATTGCATTTGAAAGCATCTTTGCGTCAAGAGGCGTATCCTCATCGAGATTGACTGTATCCATCATTCCCATTATACGTTCGGAACCGAAAAGACGCATGATGTCGTCCGTCATTGCAAGATAGAATCTGCTTTCGCCGGGGTCTCCCTGTCGGCCTGAACGGCCGCGCAGCTGGTTGTCTATACGTCTTGACTCGTGACGTTCGGTTCCGAGTATGAACAGACCGCCGAGTTCCTTGACTTTTTGGGCTTCCTCTTCGTTGACAGGGTTTCCGCCAAGCATGATGTCCGTTCCACGTCCTGCCATGTTGGTAGCAATCGTTACAGCGCCGAGTTTACCGGCCTGCGCGACGATTTCAGCTTCCTTCTCATGGTATTTTGCGTTCAGGACTGTATGGGGGATACCGCGTCTCTTGAGAAGAGAGGAGATATATTCACTTTTTTCAATTGAAACAGTACCGACGAGTATAGGCTGACCCTTTTCATGACACTCAACTATCTGCTCAACAATAGCTCTGTTTTTGCCTTTGTCGTTTTTAAACACGACATCCGGATGGTCAATTCGCACTACGGGCTTGTTGGTCGGAATTTCAACGATATCCAGGTTGTATATTGCCTGGAATTCCTCGGCTTCGGTCGCTGCTGTACCGGTCATTCCGGACAGCTTGTCGTAAAGACGGAAATAATTCTGAAATGTTATGGTTGCAAGAGTTTTGTTTTCCTTCTGGACATCGACATGCTCTTTAGCTTCAATAGCCTGATGAAGGCCCTCACTGTAACGGCGGCCGAACATAAGTCGTCCGGTAAATTCATCGACTATAATGATCTCACCGTCTTTTATGATGTAGTCAATATCACGCTTCATTATGCCATGCGCTTTGAGCGCCTGGTTGATATGGTGAGAAAGCGTGGCATTTTCTATATCAGAAAGGTTTTCAAGACCAAAGTATTTTTCAGCCTTGGCAATTCCGCGTGCGGTAAGCGTGGCAGTTTTTGCCTTCTCATCGACGACGTAGTCGGCATCAATATCTTCCGCTTCCTCTTCCTTGTCGTCAGTTGTTGCCACGACAAGTTTTTTTAGCCCGCATGCAAAGTTGTCTGCCTGACGGTAGAGATCGGTGGATTCGTCTCCCTGACCTGAGATGATAAGCGGTGTTCTCGCTTCATCAATCAGTATGGAGTCGACCTCGTCAACAATTGCAAAATTGTGGCCTCTCTGGACCATCTGCTCCTTGTACAGAGCCATGTTGTCACGAAGGTAGTCGAATCCCATCTCGTTGTTTGTGCCGTAAGTTATGTCACAGTTGTAGGCATCACGGCGCTGGTCGTTCGTCAGATCATGCACAATAAGACCGACACTCAGACCCAGGAAACGATGCACAGCACCCATCCACTCGCTGTCACGGCTTGCAAGATAATCGTTGACTGTGACGATGTGCACGCCGTTTCCTGCAAGAGCATTGAGATATGACGGGAGCACGGCGACAAGTGTTTTACCCTCGCCGGTCTTCATCTCGGCAATTCTGCCCTGATGAAGGACTACTCCGCCAATGATCTGGACATAGAAGGGCTTCATGCCGATAACACGCCATGCGGCTTCTCTTGCTGTAGCAAAAGCTTCAACCAGGATGTCATCCAGAGTCTCACCCTCTGCCAGACGCTGCTTGAACTCTGCTGTTTTTCCCTGAAGCTGTTCATCGCTGAGTGATGCGTACTCATCCTCAAGCGCAACAACGGCATCGGCGATGGGATAGATTTTTTTAAGTTCACGTTCGGTGTACGAGCCGAAGATTTTGTCAAAAATACTCATAATAGAAAAATTATACTATATTTTAATAGATAATAAAAGCTATTAAAAATGAACTTATTTTTAAAAATGGAGACTTCTCCACTTGATATTTAACTGCGCATATTATAAACTAATTAGCTATGAAAAAGATTGGCTTTTCAAGTGAAAAATATAATGAACTGCAGTCACAGAATATCCGTGACCGCATATCAAAATTCGGCGGCAAGCTGTACCTGGAGTTCGGCGGCAAGCTGTTTGATGACTTTCACGCATCAAGAGTAATACCCGGGTTTGAGCCCGACAGCAAGGTCAAGATGCTGCTTGAAATGAAGGATGAGGCTGAGATTGTTATCTGCATTTCAGCTGACGATATCGAAAGATCCAAACGCCGCGGCGACCTTGGAATCACTTACGATGACGATACGCTGCGCCTTATTGATGCCTTTACCGGCATAGGACTTTTTGTCGGTTCGGTAGTTCTGACCCATTTCAGGGAACAGCCCGCTGCAATCAAGTTTCAGGAAAGACTTAACAATCTCGGAATGAAGGTGTACAGGCACCATATTATTCCGGATTATCCGCAGAATGTGGCCTTGGTCATCTCCGACGAAGGTTTCGGAAAGAATGAGTACATAGAGACCAGCCATCCTCTCGTTGTCGTAACGGCTCCGGGACCGGGAAGCGGAAAGATGGCGACATGCCTGTCTCAGCTTTATCATGAGAACAAGCGCGGAATAAGCGCAGGCTATGCAAAGTTTGAGACTTTCCCGGTATGGAACCTGCCGCTCAAGCATCCCGTAAACCTCGCCTACGAGGCGGCCACTGCCGACCTTGACGATGTAAACATGATTGACCCGTTCCATCTGGAGGCATACGGGGAAACCACAGTAAACTATAACCGCGATGTAGAGATATTCCCGGTTCTTGAGGCAATGTTCAAGAAGATATACGGGGAGAGCCCTTACAAGAGCCCGACAGACATGGGTGTCAACATGATAGGGTTCTGCATCAGCGATGACGAAGCATGCTGCAATGCGGCAAAGCAGGAGATAATCAGAAGATATTATGCCGCACTTTGTGCAGTATATCAGGGAATAGGAAGCCAGAAGGAAGTTACCAAGATTGAGCTCATAATGAACTCCCTCGGCTTGAGCAGCGATGACAGACCCGTAGTCAGGGCGGCACTTGACAGAGCATCTGAGACGGGAGGACCCTGCGTTGCGCTTGAACTTCCCGACGGAGAAATCATCACAGGCAAGACCACTTCGCTTCTCGGAGCGTCATCAGCCTGCCTTATGAATGCTCTTAAAAAGCTGGCGGGTATAAGAAAGAAAACACTGCTCATTCCGCCTACAATTATTGAGCCTATCCAGCATCTTAAGGTTGAACATCTAAAGAACCACAACCCGAGACTTCATACCGATGAGTTGCTGATTGCACTCTCTGTCTGTGCGGTGACGAACCCGCTTGCGGCTGAGGCAATTGAACAGCTGGACAACCTGAGAGGCTGCGAGGCGCACTCAAGTGTAATTCTTTCCAGCGTCGATGAGTCTCTGTTCCGGAAACTTGGTGTGAATATAACTTATGAGCCAAAGTACCAGGTAAAAAAGCTCTATCATCCAAACTGATAGAACTTCCATTTTACAATGAATAATCTGGAATTCAGATTATTTTACTCATGAACTGGCAGACCAGAGATAATTCGGAGTACAAACATGCAGAATAAGGATATTGAGATATTCATAGAAATAGTAAATACGAGAAATATAACCAAGGCTGCGGAAAACCTTTACATGTCGCAGTCTGTTATAAGCACCCGTTTAAAAAAGCTTGAGAGCGAACTCGGATACAATCTTTTTGAAAGAGGCAAGGGACAGAGGGAGATAATTCTCACATCTCAGGGAAAGGAATTTGTCTCGGTTGCACTCCGCTGGAAGGAACTCTTCGAAGAGGCGGAAAGACTGAAGACAAAGACGCAGAGCATGCTGAGGCTGGCAGCGCCGGAAAGCGTCTACTATGATTTCCTTGAGCCGCATGTCGTGAGTTTTCTCGCAATGAACAAAAACGTTCACATGACAGTCAAGATAGTTGACTCGGCCGAGATATTCGAACTGATGGAAGGCAATCTTATCGACTTCGGATTTGCATCTTATGAATCTGCCAGAAACAATATCGTGTTCAGGCCGCTGTATGATCAGGATTTCGCAATTGCCACATCTACGGAATTTCCGTGCGATTCCAACGGAGAGCTTTCACCGGAGAGACTGAACAGTGAAAAAGAAATACAGCTTTCCGGAGGTAACTTTTCAAGTATTGCGATTTGGAGAGACAAGTGGTTTGCCGGAAAACCGGACTCAAGGATAGAAATCAACTCGCCTCGAATGATGGTTGAGCTGCTCAAGGAGGAGGGAACCTGGAGCATTCTGCCGAGGACGGCGGCACAAAACATGAAAGACCTTTACGGAATGAGAGTTTACGAACTGTCGGACAAGCCTGAAAAGAGGACAATCTATATTCTGCGGCATTCAAACAGAGCACTTCTGACCGAAGCGGCAATAATGTTTGGACAGCAGATTCTGGACCCGTATATAATTGAAAGCGGATATTCACCTAGGTGATATCCGCTTCATTCGTTTTTGAAGAGTTTTTGTAATTCCCTGCCGACACCGCTGTTGTTGCAGTCATATTCGGTTATACGGTCGGCCAGCGCCTTGACCCTATCGTCTCCGTTTGACATGCAGTAACTGATTCCGGCGGCCTTTAGCATTGCAATGTCGTTGAGACCGTCACCGAAAGCAACCGATTCGGATATGTCTATGCCTAAATAACTGCACAGTGCCTCAAGCGCTATTCCCTTGTCTGCACCATATGAGTTAATTTCTATGTTGCTGCCGAGAGCCATGGAAAACTTCAAATCGGGAAAACGGACGGGAAGAGCGGCCAGCTGGGTTTCTCTGAGTGAGAGATCTTTAAAAAAATACTGGATTTTCTGAGGACAAAGCCTGTTGTCTCTGATGAAGTCCTTGAGATTGTCTACGCCGGCACGCTGCTTTAGCATCGTGACTGCATACTTTTTGTCGGGTACGTAGTCTTCAAGCTTTTCTCTCATTGACTGAGTCATATAGCCTGTATCCCCAATGTATGCATCATAAACGCAGTCTATCTCGTCCGCATACGCATAAACATCCAGAGCCTTTTGTGTAGGTATGGTTGACTCATAAATAATATGTCCGGTTTTGCTGTCGAAAACTTTGGAACCATTGATAGTTATGAAGTACCGGCATCTTTTTCTTAATTCTTCCGGAATGCCTGTGAAAAACCTGCCGGTGGAGACAACAGCGTGAATTCCGCGACTCTGAGCCTCTTCCAGCGCCTCAATATTTTCACGGGAAATGCATTTGTCGTCATCAAGAAATGTATAATCCAAATCAAAAGCAAATAGTTTCATGGGAATATACTAACACCGGTGAACATTGTTAAAAAATTATTTTTCGCGTAAAAAAATGACAAATTATCAAAAAACGAGATAATTTACATCAAAACGATATTTTACTCAGGTAAATATGCAATGTTATATTGCGAGTGTAATTTAAATGAATCATGGAGGAAAAACAGATGAAAAAGTTTTTAGCATTGGTTCTTGCACTTGCAATGGTATTTGCACTGTGCGCATGCGGAAAGAGCAGTGACGCATCTGCTGCAAATGTTCCGCTCACATTCACAACCGGCGGCGAAGCTGGAACATATTACGCATTCGGCGGAGTTCTCGGTTCATATGTTTCCGGCAAGACAAACCTTACTGTTACCGCAGTATCAAGCGGCGGCTCACAGACCAACATCGAAGAACTCGATGCAGGCAATGCCCAGCTTGGTTTTTCACAGTCAGACGTTATGAGCTATGCATACAACGGACAGCGTCTTTTCACTGACAAGGTCACAAGTTTCTCAGTTGTAGCGGCTCTTTATATGGAACAGGTACAGATAGTAACAATGGATCCGTCCATAAAGACGGTTGCAGACCTCAAGGGCAAGACTGTATCAGTCGGCGCTTCCGGATCGGGCACATACTATAATGCCGTTGACGTTCTCGGCGCATACGATCTTGACGTTGAAAAAGACATCAACCCCGTAAAACAGTCATTCGGCGACTCTGCGGAGTCACTCAAGGACCACAAGATTGATGCAGCATTCATAGTTGCCGGCGCTCCGACAACCGCAATCACAGACCTTGCAACTTCGGGCGACGTATATCTCGTTTCCCTTGATGATGAGCACATAGACAAGCTTATTGCTTCATCTCCCTACTACAGCAAGAATATCATCTCCGCAGATGCATACGGACTTGCAGAGCCTGTAACCACAGTTGCAATCGCTGCAGTTGTTCTTGCAAACAATGATGTATCGGCTGATGCAATATATGCTTTTGTTTCAACCATATTTGAAAATATTCCCGAAATTAAGGAGCAGCACGGCAAGGGCGCAGAACTTGACCTCAACTTTGCCTCTTCCATTACCGATGTTCCTTACCATCCGGGTGCTGCCAAGTACTTCTCTGAAAAGGGTATCAAAGTCAGCTGATGGCAGATAAAACCACGTCAAACTATGTTGATGTGGGCACAGCGCAGGATGTTGAACAAATAATGCGCAAATACGATCGCGAGTCGAACACCCGCATATGGGAAGGTCGGCCCGCGATTGTTGTCCGCTCAATAATAGTTTTATTCTCGCTTTACTGCATATGGTCAACACTCTTCTCAACGGCAGCACTGGAGAAAAGACTGACTATATTCCTTGCGATGGTAATAGTTATGGGGTATCTCACATACCCCATCTCAAAGCATCACGTTAAGCCTAACTTCATACCCTGGTATGATTTCCTGATTATGGGTATAGGCACAGCGGCATTTCTATACTACTGTATTAACTATGATATGCTCGCTGCAACACTTACAAGCTCAACAAAAATGACACCGCTGAATATAGCGATTGCAATAGCGGGAATACTTGTTCTGGTGGAACTGTGCAGAAGATGTGTCGGAATACCGATTCTCTGCGTGGTCGGAGCTCTGGTAATATACACGTTTACTCAGAAGAAGCTCAGCCAGGTAATGTTCACACTTTTCTACACGACATCAGGCGTGCTTGCAACGCCGGTTCAGGTGTGCGCAAAGTACATTTTCATATTCATTATTTTTGGTGCTTTTCTTGAAAGAACCGGCATCGCACAGTTCTTTATTGATTTTGCCAATGTTCTCGTAGGAAGATTCGCGGGAGGTCCCGCAAAGGTAGCTGTTATTTCGTCTGCACTATGCGGAATGGTTTCCGGCTCATCTGTCGGCAATACCGTTACTACGGGCTCAGTTACAATTCCTATGATGAAAAAGACCGGGTATGAGCCGGAGTTCGCCGGCGCGGTAGAGGCTGCAGCTTCAACCGGAGGACAGATTATGCCACCCATCATGGGAGCTGCCGCATTCCTTATGGCAGAGTACATGGGGGTAACATATGCAGAGGTCGCACTCAGGGCTATACTTCCCGCTGTTCTTTACTTTACCGGTATTTTCATAGCGGTGCATCTCGAAGCCAGAAGGCTGGGCCTGAAAGGCCTTCCGAAAGAGGAACTTCCCAGGTCAAAGCATATTTTCAAGAAGGTGTATCTTCTTCTGCCGCTCATTGTGCTTGTGTGGCTTGTAACGACAAACACCAGAACAATGCAGTTCTCGGCATCAGTTGCTATACTTGTTGCGATTGTTGTTTCCCTCTTTAACAGAGAGGATAAAATCAATTTCCAGAAGATACTCGAGGCACTTGAGGCTGGAGGAAAAGGAGTAATAACGGTTGCCGTTGCATGTGCTATGGCCGGATTGATTTCCGGGTGCATCACGGCTACGGGCCTTGCTTCAAAGCTGATTACGGGAGTAGTTTCAATAGCCAATACGGTCAAGATAATTGACCCGACTCTCATAGCACTGTTCCTGACAATGCTCTGCTGCATTGTTCTTGGAATGGGCGTTCCGACAACGGCAAACTACTGTATTATGGCTTCAACATGCGCGCCGATACTTATAACAATCGGTGTGCCGAAGATTGCAGCGCATTTCTTCGTTTTCTATTTCGGAATTGTAGCGGACATCACACCGCCGGTTGCACTTGCGGCTTATGCCGGCTCCGCAATTGCGAAGTCAAACCCCATGAAGACGGGAATCAATGCAACGAAACTTGCAATAGGAGCTTTTATTGTTCCCTACATATTCTGCCTGAATCCGCAGATGCTGCTGATTGATGCGACCCCGCTCAAGATAATCCTGATAATAATCACATCACTTCTGGGCATTTTCGGCATTGCTGCGGGACTCAACGGGTATCTGCTTAAGAAGATTCCGGCTGTCTCGAGAGTAATCCTGATTATATCTGGAATTCTAATGATGGACCCGAGAACAACAACGGATATAATAGGCTTTGCACTTCTTGCCGTAATAGTTTTAGTCCAGTATTTTACAGCCCGCAAGGCGGAGGAAACAGAAAAGGCAGAGGAATCGGAATGACACTTTCAGAATCAATAGTAAATATGCGGTCAAATCCCGGCGAGGAAAACAACAAGATTTTTGCTGATTTTTTCCGCCAGATGGTTGACGACAACACACAGGTGTATACAACGGCAAAGGCCTCAAACGGGGGATATGCCATTGACACGGCCGAACACACCGGAAACGTATACGTGACGATGTACTCGGATTCCGGCAAGGTAAAAAAACCTGAAGGATCATCAATCTGTACTATCGGATTGAGCAATCTTATTGACTCGTGCTATGCAAATCCTCATATAATGGGTATAGTAATTAACCCGGATGAAGACCCTGTTTATATGCAGAGAAAGGATCTACAGTTTATCTCCGGAAAAGAAGATCCAAGGCTTGCCGACCGCGATTGGGGAGAGGGAATACCGGAGTATACCGATGCAGATATTATGGTTGCCGAAGAGGCAATTGATTTCGGCATGGAAATAGTTGCGCAGTACGGCCTCGCTCCGCAGGGATATGAACTTCTTGAATCAAACAACGGACTTACGGCGTTTCCGAATTTCGTCGTGAGAAAAGACGGAAAGCTGTATTTCGTCGCGGTTGATGTCGCGCTTGCACCAAAAATCCCGAAGCTTGACAAAGAGATAGTGCCGAAACTTCTGGAAATAGCAAATGAGTATGACGCGTCTATTCTTTATGCGCCGGTGACTTTTGCATCGGCTGATGAAGAACGTGCGCAGAAGGGCATTGCACTTGTCGGCGACCAGTTTATTGGTAAATTCCTTGGCTTTATGGAGATATACAAAGAGGAACAATGATGCTAAGCATAATCATTCCGGTTTATAATACGGAAAAATACTTGAGAAAATGCCTCGACAGCGTGGTAGGTTCTGACGCAGAGGTTATATGCATTAATGACGGCTCGACGGATTCATCCGGCGAGATACTGAAGGAGTATGCAGACAGTATTACTGTTATTTTTCAGGAAAACAAGGGCGTCGGAGAGGCAAGAAATGTCGGTATCGCCGCCTCGCACGGTGACTTCATTACTTTTCTTGACGGAGATGACTACTATGCCCCGAATGCGGTCAAGGAAATGAACGAGGAACTAAAGGACGAGGTTGACATACTGTTTTTTGACTTCGTCCAGGTGACTGAAGCAGGAGAAGTAATAGGAAGAATGAGGGGAAGACAGCATGAAGATCCTATTCTTGAACTTCCTTCTGCAACCAACAAAATATTCCGCCGCTCGCTGTTTACGGAAAGAAAAATATCTTTTCCGTCCAGGGTGTGGTTTGAAGATCTGAGGACAATACCAAAGCTGTACGAAGGCGCAACGATGAGGTATGTTCCCAAAGGCTGGTATATGTACGTCCAGCAGGGCGGCTCAATAACTCACACGAATCCTATAAGAAATCTGGAGATAATAGATGCATGTGAGGACCTCCTGGATTTCTTCGGTGAAAAAACCCCGGAAATCGAGTATATGTGCCTTTACAACGAAGTAATCACTTCAATAGACAGAGTAAACCTCATAGACAAGAAAAGCGATGTCCAGGATAAGCTGCTTGACTGGTTCTTGCAGAATTTTCCGGACTATGCAGAGAACACGTATTTCAAGTCAATGCCGATTAAACTCAAGGCGATATTCTCCCTGATAATCACAAGAAACTGGAATATGCTAAACGCACTGCTCAGAGCCAATAATCTGGTGAAGGGCAAATAAATTCAAAAGGAGAGGTATAGATGGATATTACACTGAAAAACGCAACTGTGCTTAACGGAAAAAAAGACATGAAGGCACAGAAGGACATGACCGTCGTCATAAAAGACGGGAAAATCCTGTCTGTAAAGAAAAACGGCGATGAGCTTCCCGGAAGCAAAGTAATAGATCTTGATGGTGCATATCTCATGCCGGGACTCATTAACATGCACTGCCATCTGGCATCGTCCGGCAAGGCACCAAAGTCCGAAAAACCGACAGACTACAAGTCTCTTGCCAATACCCTTATGAAGTTTGCACTTGTAAGAAAGATATATGTTAAACTTGAAGAAGGGCTTGCAAAGAATGAACTCTACAGCGGAGTAACGACGCTGCGCTCTCTGGGCGGACTGAAAACCTTCGACGGAATTGTAAGAGACAACATAAACGCGGGGAAGATTCCGGGACCCAGAATCATCAGTGCAAATACCGCCGTTTCCGTGCCGGGAGGACATTTTGCAGGGTCTCTTGCAACTGAAGCAACATCTCCGGAGGAGGCAGCCGAGGACGTCAGAAAGATTGCCGCAACGAAGCCGGATATTATTAAAATCATGGTAACCGGCGGTGTAATGGACGCAACAGAAGAGGGCGAGCCCGGAGCACTCAGAATGCAGCCTGAAATAGTGAAAGCCGCATGCGACGAGGCACATAAGCTCGGATATAAAGTGTCGGCACACGTGGAAAGCCCGGAAGGAATCAAGGTTGCGCTGAAAAACGGAGTAGACTATATTGAGCACGGCGCAAAGGCAGATGACGAAATTTTAGACCTGTTCAAGAAAACAGGAGCAGTTGACATCTGCACGCTGTCGCCTGCCATGCCGTATGCACTTTTTGATCTTGCTGTCAGCAAGTGCGGAGAAACCGGCAAGAAGAACGGAAAAGTTGTGTATGACGGAATGATTGACTGCGCCAAGAAGTGTCTTGATGCGGGCATTCCCGTAGGTCTCGGAACCGATGCCGGCTGCCCGTTTACCACGCACTACAATATGTGGCGCGAGCTTCAGCTAGCTGTAAAGTACCTTGATATCAGCCCTGAAACGGCTCTATATATGAGTACGCTCGGAAATGCGACAATCGCAGGACTCGGAGACATCACGGGCTCTGTTGAAGAGGGAAAATGCGCAGACCTTATAGTTTCAAAGAACAATCCTCTTGAGAACTTCAATGCTCTTGAAAAGCTTGAATATGTATTTGCATCCGGAAAACTTTACGATCATCCGAAAATCAAAAAGATGGAGGATGTCGACATAGAACTGGATAAGTTCATGTAAACCGACAGGTACCTTCAAACAAATAAACGGGTAAGACTTTCGTCAGGAAAATCTTACCCGTTATTTTTGCTCTGTGTGGAAAAACTGTAATTTTGAGGGCAATATCAACAAATTTCTCTACTTTAATTATACTTATGTACAATTGACACACCAAGTGTACTTTGTTAAAATATTGATACTCTTTAAAGGGCGTATTGCGCCCATTTGCAGAAAATTATTTATTTGGGGGGTTATTAGTTGAAAGACCTAAAGCATCTTATCTACTTCGAGAATTTGCTTCAGGAAGCCAACAATGAGTTGGTTCAGCAGGCCAAGAAAGACGGAAAACGTGCACTTGGTTACACCTGCTACTTTATGCCTGAAGTTCTTCTCGACCTGCCCGGATGCTTCTCAGTACGTCTGAGAGCTCCGCGCTGCACCTCTCCTGATCTGGCAACGTACTATCTGTCAGCACGTACCTGCCATTACAGCCGCTCTCTTCTTGAGCGTGCCTTGGAAGGCGGATACAATTTCCTCGATGCACAGATGGCTACGGAGACTTGCACTGCAACATGCCGTTTTCAGGAGCACCTTCAGCAGAAGCATCTTGATTCCGTTGATGATATGGATATCATCAAGAATCCCGACTTCTTCTGCGAGTTCACCGATGTTCCGTTCAAAAACAATGAGAACGGATACGACTGGTTCAAGAAACAGCTTCGTGCACATGTTCTCGATCCTCTCGAAAAGAATTTCGGTATTGATACATCTGACAAGGCCATCCTTGCAGCTGTAAAAGAGCACAATGAAGTCTGTGACCTCATCAATGAGATTGGCGACTACAGAAAGCTCGACAACCCGACCATTTCAGGCTATGAGTTTGCTGTTATCCAGCTCGTATCACTCGTATGCCCGAAATACCTGATTCTCCCTTACCTCCGCGAGACAGCGAAGGAAATGAAGACAAGAAAACCGGATGCCAAGAATCCGTGGCGCTGCAGAGTTGTTCTTTGCGGCAGCGAAAATGACGATCCCGATTTCACAAAGCTTATTGAAAGCTGCGGAGCAATGGTTGTTGCAGACCGTTACTGCTACGGTGCTGTTGAATCACGTCAGCGCATTGAAATCGAAAAGGGAGCAGATCCTCTCGATGCAATTGCACGTCATTACCTCAAGACATCCAACTGCCCGCGCTTTATGCCGCAGGATGAAATGCGTGCAAGAAAGCAGCGCCTTGCAGACCTTGCAAAAGAGTACAAGGCAGACGGCATGATTGTTGCATCCAACAAATTCTGTGAGTACTGGTCATATGAGCGTGTCATTGACACAATCGTTATGAAGAGAGACTTCGGTATTCCTGTATGCTCAATCGAGAAAGAATACATCAACACAGCATCAGGCCAGCTGAGAACTCGTTTCCAGGCTTTCGTTGAAAGTGTTGAAATCAAACAGATTCAGGAGGGCAAGTAAACATGGCTAATCCTGTACAGGCTTTTAAAGATTTCTGGTACGGCAAGCCCCATACCGCTGCTGAAGGCGGACGCCGTCTAGGCGATATTATGGAGCCAAGAACCGGCCTCTATAAACACAGAGAGTGGCGCGGTGTCAAGGACACATGGTACTACTTCTGGAACATCTGGTGCTACAACTATCTCCACATGGTACTGGATATCGCCGAACTCGGCGGACTTGTAGATTTTGCGAAGGGCGTATGGCGCTACCGCTGGGTAGGTCAGTCCTATCTCCCGACAATCCACTGGTTCGACCGCGGACTCCAGGGCCTTCGCGGAGAGGCACTCAGAGCTTCTGCATGGCATTACCGCGCAATGATTCGCGCAGCTATTTCTGAATTCATGCCGATGTTCAACGGCGACACCGTTCTTCACGGCGGAAAGCAGAACAAGTACTACAAGACCAATATCGGTATCAATGAGACTGTCTGGGGCGGTATCTTCTACGGCTGGGAAGGCAAACTGAAAGCCATCCCGATGGAAATGATTCCTTACTTCGTAACATGCCACGTCAACTCACACACAGTTCTCAACTATATTGATGCAGTTCAGTCCATCGGCCTTCCCGGCGACCCGTGCCCGATGTGCCAGGCTGAAGCAGGTCTGTTTGTCCTCGACGATATGCCGGACTTCTGCCCAGCAATCATCTCGGCAAACGAGGCATGCGATGCATCTATTTCCACAACCATTCTTCAGGACTGGTTTTTCAACAAGCCTTTGTTTGCACTTCCAATGCCTATGCGTTTTGACGATCCTCTGGTTAAGGAGAACACCGTCAACGAAATCAAGCAGTGCTGGAAATTCATTGAAGAGCAGTACGGCATCCCGATGGATTGGGATACTCTTAAGAGAAAGCTCAACGAGCAGAATGAACTTCAGCGCTTTGAGTGGGAAAAATGGGAAGTCGCCGGAAAGTCCGACTACTATCCTATCAATGGTGTTGCACAGGCTCTTTACCGTATATTCCAGACACAGTACGGTGACTGGGACAGAGTCATCTGGCACGATACAGATGCAAAAGTACGTCCCATTATGGAAAAGTGTGTAAAGAAAAAAATCAACCCGTTCCCGCAGACAACCCATCGTGTTATTGCATGGTCCTGCGCACCTCTGTACTACTCCAACTGGTGCACATGGGCATATAACTGCTGGGGTCTTAATGTTATCATCAACATGGACTCTCTCATGTTTGATATGGAAATCCGCACAGATACCGAAGAGCATATCCTCGATGATATGGCAATGTATCATATGTGGGCTCCGATGCGCCGTATGGCTGTCGGCGGCATGCACCACATCTTTGAACTGTGGGATTACATGGAGAGATTCAACTGCGACATGGTTGCCATGTATGACCAGCTTCAGTGCAAGGGCATGCAAGGCGTACACGGACTCTTTGAAGACGAGTTCCGCAAGAGAAACGTTCCAGCATTCTGGCTGCCGCATGCACTTCCTGACTGCCGTACCGTTTCCCGCTCAGAAATCCGCCGCGGCATAAACGACTTCATGACAACAGTTATGCACGAGGAACCGCTTGACCCGTCGCTGCTTGACTACGACGACACAATGACTTGGTAATAAGGAGGAATAAAGAAATGTTTAATAAGTGCAAATGCACTCTTGGAGCCAAGATTCTTAAGTTCTTCCTTAAGATAGTTGGCATTCTTGCTCTGCTTCTTGGCGGACTGTTCGCAATATTCTTCTTCGACCTCGACGGAAAACTCCTGTTCTACGTTGTTGAGCCTTTCTTGAAGAAGCACTATGACAACATGGAGCGTAAGGATACTCTCCAGAGCATCTACGAAGTCGACAAGCCCAGCTACGAGTACGATGTTTAATCCGGAGGTTAAATAAGCAATGAAGTATTTTGGCGGCTGCGACGTAGGATCAACCTACACGAAAGCAGTTATATTGGATG
>R27__coassemble_159_pt1 | contig 55764 bp, 51 predicted proteins | sample R27__metabat2_high_PE_050 | metagenome-assembled genome bin R27 | reverse complement strand
ATCCAGACAAATACAAAGGAAATGAGCTTGTCACGCGTAAGAGCCTCACCGAGAATTGCACCGCAGACAATGCTTATTGACGGGCTCAGATACTGCCCGACTGCATTTGTAGTTAACGGAAGGTTAGAGAGACTTATTGAGAACAGAAGCATAGGAGCGGCTGTAACAATTCCGGAGGCCATAAGAAGGAGTATTTTTTGCAGGTTTAGAGATGCAAGACCATTTTCTCCGCGATAGAATACTAATAGCATGAAAATGGAAATGGGAAGCATAAGTGTGATTTCACAACTGGTTGATACTATGGAATCAAGCATTAGCCCCTTTTTTATCGCTGCATATACCGAAAAGAGAAGCGCAAGCACTATAGTGACCCAGGGAAGACCATTGAACCCCCTGGCGGACCATACTATTCCGGCAAAAATGAATAAAAGGACAATCCCAAGCTTCCATGAGATTTTTTCATGGAATATTAGAGCACCGAAGGCAAAGATTACAACGGGCTGTATGAAGTAGCCTAGCGCACATTCGAGCACGCGGCCGTGCTGAACTGCCCACAGGTATATAGCCCAGTCAGCAAAAAGAAACAGCATGGCAAGACATTCTTTTTTGAGGACAGTTTTGTTTTTGAAGATTGAAACGTACTGAGGAATCTTCCCCTGCAGCTTGAGAATAATGAAGCAGAAAACACTTGCCCAGATGATTCTGGAAGCCAGAAGGAAAAAAGTATCAAAACATTTGCAGTAGTTCCAGAAAAGAGGCTGCGACCCCCAGAGAAGATAACAGGCTAATATTGCCGGTATTCCTTTTTTGTAGTTGTACTGCTCCATACGTACCGCCTATATCAATAGAGTTGCTGATGCAGCGAAGGCACACAGAATAACCAGCACTGCAATCTGGCTTTTCCATGTTGCCGCTATCAGCGCAACAAATTCCCGTACAAATGCGTTAGGCCAGAAATACCATTTTGTTCTTGCTCCCATGCCATCTATATCCCAACCGATATTTGCGGCAAGTATTCCGCTTCTGAATACATGGAAGTCAGAGGTTACAAAGGCAACATTATCGCTTTTATCTCCAATAAGTGATTTTGAAAAAAGCATGTTTTCCTTGGTACTTACAGATTTGGTCTCCTTTAGAATATGACTTTCGTCAATTCCGCTTTTTTCCAGGTAGTTTGCAACCGCTTCGGCCTCGCTGACTATTTCATCGGTGCCTTTGCCTCCGCTAGGAAGAAGAACGGGGCTTTTCCCAAATCTGTCCATCTGCTGGCGGAAAAAGTCCAGAGCTTTGTCTGCTCTGCCCTTAATTATAGGGTAAAGAGTGCCGTCGTCCCTGATTTTACATCCCAGTATAAGAACGTAATCAATCATTTTCTGCGGATTTCTTTTTGCAGCAATTAGCGCGCATACTGATACTGCCAGAAAAAGACAGCTTATATAGCAGAAAACACAGTACCACATGTTGACAACAGCATTAGGAAGATTCAGGCTGATAAGATTAAATTCAATAAACAGTCCCAGAGCATCTGATGCAATCAACAGCACGGCAAAGGCAGCGGCATAGAGATTGGCAGGGTAAAATCCTTCTCTTACTATCAGCACAATATTGCTTACAAGAAGACCCAGGGCAAAAAGCCCGAGCAGCGGCATAAGCGATATCATTAATGTCCTCAATGAGAATATAATGTTCACAATCATAAGGAAAAAGGTGCCGCTGTTTCCGTATGCGAAGAAGTAGCGAATTCTTGAAAAGGCAAGAACGGCGAAAAACAGAGCCAGACCTAGCTTAAGAACGGTAACAAAGGAATAGATCTTGCCGTTTTTAACAGCTTTAATGAAATTTGCAAACAAAAATACACAGACTGCCAGAAACAGCAGTCCGAGAATCAGCGATATGTATTCCCATCCCGGGAAATTGCCGGTTATTTCATCCATATATTATGCCTTTAGACTACAGTCTTATCGTCTGGTACTGGAATGTGGAAAGATCAAAAATGTGAATTATACCGCTGTCATAGTTTTTTCCGAGAAGCACCTCTGCGGTGAGTGCACTTTCCATTGAAGCGAACATGGAGGCTGCAAATGAAAGGGAAGGAGCCTCAGCGGGTTCATCTATACCGTCATAGAGCTTTTCAACGAGACGGTCACCGGGATTCGACACACCGCACTGGACACACCAGGAGTGTATGGCACCGAATACATAGGGAATACCTAACTCAGAGCATTTGCGGCTCAGAAGTATACGGGAATTGATGCTGTCAAGCGCATCAACGACTATATCGCATGATGAGATTAAATCAGAAACGTTCTCTTCGCTTATATACTGCTCTACAGCTTCAAAGCGGATGTCCGGGTTGATGCTCAGTGCTCTTTCCCTTGCGCAGTAAGCCTTGTTTTTACCTAGCGTTCCGTACGTACAGTAAAGCTGGCGGTTCATATTGCTCAGTTCAAATGAATCGCCGTCACAGACACGTATGAAGCTTGCACCCATGCGGACAAGATTCTCGGTGATGTTTCCTCCGAGTCCTCCGCATCCGGCCACAAAAATCCTTTTCACGGAGAGAATGTCCATTTCCTGCCTCGTCAGGGCACCTAAGTTTTTCTCAAAGATATTTTCCATACTTTATCCTTCGCTTTATCTGCTTGAATTATAGTTTTCTTTTCAATAATCCGTCAAGCTAAAAGACGCCTTTTGTTTGTATGAATCACAAAAATGTGTTAAAATAGTTCAATTAAAATAGCGGAGATATGCGATGCTGAATGTTCTAACGCCGGATGAGGTATTTGAACTCATCTCACGTGTGTTTTCATCTGCGGAAAAATCAATTGAATACATAGGCATTTCCGAGGCACTGCACAGAACACTCGGAGAAGATATCAGGGCGGCAGAGTATGTTCCGTCATTTAACAGATCAACTGTTGACGGATATGCTCTGAAGGCTTCGGATTCCTTCGGCTGCTCGGAATCAATACCAGCCATTCTTGAACTTGCCGGCCGAGTTGATATGGGAATCACTCCGTCTTTTACTCTTAAAGACGGGCAGTGTGCCTATGTTCCGACGGGAGGCGAAATTCCTGATGGAGCCGACTGCGTTGTAATGATTGAATATTCCGAGGACTTCAATGACGGAACCATCGGCATTTCAAAGCCGGGAGCACCCGGACTCAATGTGATTTTCAAGGGTGACGATGTCTGCCCGGGGAAGGTTATTCTTGAAAAGGGACGAATCCTGACACCGAGCGATATTGGCGCACTTGCCGCAAACGGAACAGTATCCGTTCCTGTATGCGCAAAAACAAGAGTTGGTATTATTTCAACCGGTGATGAGCTCGTTGATGCATCAGAAGTACCGCAAGGCGCGCAGATTCGAGATGTCAACACACCGCTTCTTAGCACACTATTTGAAGAAAACGGAGCCGAGACTGTTGTTTACGGTATTGTTTCGGATGACAGAGCCCTTCTTGAAGAAAAAATGGAAGAGGCCGTTTCGCACTGCGACATGGTTGTTATTTCGGGTGGCAGCAGTGTTGGCGTAAAAGACTCGGCAGCAGAAATAATAGAGTCGATGGGTCAGCTCCTTTTCCATGGCATAGCTATGAAACCCGGAAAGCCGACTATGCTCGGCAAATGCTCGGGAAAGCCTGTTTTCGGCCTGCCGGGTCATCCGGTTGCCGCGTATTTTGCTGCAAGGCTGTTTGCATTGTATGCTCTTGATACTCTCGAAGGAAAGCGCAGGAACAAATACACAGTCAGGGCATATCTGAGTGAAAACTTAGGGGCGAATGACGGAAGAGCAAATTATATCGGCGTTCGGTGCACATCAGAAGACGGACGGCTTATTGCCAGCCCGATAAGAACGAAATCCGGTTTAATTACATCTCTTGCAGGTTCAGACGGATATATCTGCATTGAAAGAGACTGCGAAGGCCTGCCACGAGGCGCGGAGGTAGAAATAAGTGTCTTTTGAGTATCTTACAAACATACAGCTTGAAAAGGCGGTTGCTGATTATATCAGCAGTCTTGAAAACAGCGGTTTTGCCTGCAAAACGGAGACAATTCCCGTGGCATCTTCATGCGGCAGGATAACGGCAGATGCTGTCAGAGCACACATTTGCGCTCCTCATTACAGCGCCTCCGCCATGGATGGTGTCGCTGTAAATGCAAGAAGCACTTTCGGAGCAACAGATACTACGCCCGTCACACTAAAGCCGGATCAGTATATTGTTGTTGACACCGGAGATCCCGTTCCTGAAGGCTGTGATGCCGTTATCATGGTTGAGGATATAGTAAAATCAGATGACGGAAGTATTACTATTCATTCACCGGCAGCTCCCTGGCAGCATATTCGCCAGATAGGAGAGGACATATGTGCCGGAGAGATGATTCTTATTTCTCACGAAGAAATAACTCCTGCGGCAATCGGTTCCATGATCGCGGGCGGGATAATGGAAGTTGAGGTAATAAAAAAGCCGGTAGTCGGTATTATTCCGACCGGAGATGAAATCGTTAAGCCTACCTGCAACCCCAAACCCGGTGAGATTCTTGAATTCAATTCGTCAATCTTTTCTTCAATGCTTGAGGGGTACGGCTGCAGCTGTGTTGTATACCCGATTGTCAAGGATAAGTTTGATGAAATCAGTGCCGTACTTGAAAAGGCATCATGTGAGTGCGATATCGTGATAATTAATGCCGGTTCTTCAGCCGGACGTGACGATTACTCAACAACTGCCATCAAGCAGATGGGTGAGGTTGTTTATCACGGGATTGCAATAAAGCCGGGGAAGCCCGCAATACTGGGGCACAAAGGCGAAAAGCCGATACTTGGTGTACCCGGATATCCCGTTTCGGGAATAATAGTTATTGAGCAAATTCTCAAACCTGTAATTGAGGAATGGTACGGGACTATTCTAGCCGGCAGAACGACTGCGAGGGCTATACTGGCAAGACCTGTTGTTTCAAGCCTCAAATACAAGGAGTTCGTACGCTGCAGACTCGGCTATGTTAATGATAAGCTTATTGCATCACCACTGAACCGCGGAGCGGGGGTAGTATCATCGTTTATGAAAGCTGACGGTATGCTGGTGGTTGATCAGAACAGCGAAGGCTTTGCCGCCGGAGACAAGGTAACTGTCGAGCTGATGTCGTCGCTGTATAAACTCAAAAACACTATAGTTGCCATAGGAAGTCATGATCCGCTGCTTGATGAACTCGGAGACATCATCCATCAGATTAACCCAAAGCTTCACCTGAGCTCTGCACATGTCGGATCAATGGGCGGTATTATGGCAATAAAAAGGGGAGAGGCCCATGTCGCCGGATGCCATCTTCTGGATACGGTAAACGGTGAATATAATCTCTCTTATATGAGAAAGTATTTTCCTGACAGAAACGTTAAACTTGTGCGCTGCGTCGGAAGACAGCAGGGACTTATGATTAAGAAGGGTAATCCGCTCGGGATACAGAGCATAGTAGACATAACCAAAGAAAACATAAGTTATGTTAACAGACAAAAAGGATCTGGAACCAGAATCCTGCTGGACTATCTTCTTGAAAAGGAAGGTATCAAATCGTCGGATATCTACGGATACGAACGTGAAGAGATGACCCACACATCAGTTGCTGCCCAGATAGCAATGGGCTCTGCCGATGTGGGCCTTGGCATCTATTCTGCATGTCAGCTGTATGATCTGGATTTTATTCCGATTTGTATTGAGGAATATGACCTTATTATTCCTGATTATGCCTATGAAACGGAGATAGTATCAAGCCTTCTTGAAGCTTTGAAATCTGATGTTTTCAGGGAAAGACTCAACAGGATTGGCGGATATACGCTGACGGATCCCGGAGAGATTATTGACTGGTAATCTCTGCAGCCGTCCATAAACAAATCAATTGTGAAACAGGCTGATTCTGAATATCATTTTGAAGGTTTTCGTTTTTTATACATTCTTTCTATTGTGAGGTTCACACATGAAGCGTTTTTCAAAGATGCGTGACAATTTAACTGGCAGTCAAAGTATTATAAGAACCATTATCGTTTTTGCACTGGCGTTTGCCGTTGTCCTGGCGGCTTCATACGGCGCCATAGTGCTTTTGGAAAACAATGCTCACTCTGCAGCTGAAAAACGCGTTTTGGACGTTGTTAACCACATCGACAGAAGAATCAGCGAAGTCGAAAGTGTTACGCTTGAAACTGCACTGTCGGCTCAGGGGAAAATTGACAATCCGGAAGCTCTGACGCTAATGATTCATGATTTCGTCACGCAGAACGATTTTATACTTGGAAGTACTATTGCTTTTGAGCCTTACGCTTTCGAAGAGTATGGCCGCTGCTTTGCACCCTACAGCTGGATTGATTCTGACGAAAGGATCAATGACCGCCAGCTTGGTGAAGAAACCGACTATTACAAGGAAGAGTGGTATGCTGAAGCCAAGTCAAGCGGTGATACCTACTGGTGTGAGCCTTATTTTGACGAGGGCGGTGCCAAGATAATGATGTGCACTTTCTCTGTTCCTATAAAGGATGATAACGGAGATCTCGTCGCGGTGCTTACGGCAGATATCGGTCTTGCTGACCTTGAAGAATACATAAATACTATTAACCCATATCCGGACTCATATATCATTCTGCGTTCAGCAAAAGGAAATGTTCTTGTAAATGCCGAGCACGATTTGTACAAGGGCAACGTCAATGTCTTTGCTGTTATCGGAACACTTCTTCTGATAGTTATTCTTCTGGTAGTATTTGTATACAGAGTGCTGCGCAACATTCAAAACAGTGCCTCGGAGGAGTATATAAACATACTTGAGGCTATAGCTGCAAGATATGACGTTATGTACAGAATTGATCTTGAGCACGCAAGGACAGATTTTATCAAGGGTGATGAGGATGCCAAGAAGTTTCTGAGTATTTTTGATGCATCAAATGAAGAGAGACTTTTCAATAATTTCAACAAGTACTATGTAGATGCGGTCATCCACAAGAATGACAGGGAAAATGTCCGCTCAGTTATGAATGCGCAGAATGTTCACCAAAAGCTTAAGAATGAAAATGAACTGAGTGTCACTTATCGCGCAAAACGCAATCTAACCGACTATGTGTATACTGAAATGAGCATGATAAAACTCGTTGAGAAGGACGATCAGCTTGATTCGGTTATAGTGGCTTTTAAGGTAGTTGATGCAGAAGTAAAAAAACAGATGTCCGATGCCGAACAGATGAGGATTGCACTGGAAACTGAAAAAGTATTCAGAAATGTTCTTACTGATACGGCAAACGGATTTTTGCAGGCTAATTTGTCAAAAAACCGTATTGAAGGTATTGTTACAGACATTTTATCATCAGGTGAGAGAATTGAAATTGATCCTATAAGTATTACAAACAGTGATAGTTACGATGAATTTGAAAAATGGTGGGCGGAAAACGGACTAATTTCAAATCCTGATGAATTTCTTGAGGTAAGCAACTGTGAGTACCTTATTTCGCAGTTTGACTCCGGTGAGAGAAAAGTTAACGTCTTTTGTACGTCCAAGGATGAAAACGGAAACCCGAAGGAAAGCCGCCAGGAGTATTATCTGTACAAAGATTCTGTTACGGGAGATATTCTGACGTTCTGTATAGTATGGGATATTACCGAAGAGAAGGAAATCGAGCGCCAGCTTCATGATGCGCTTGCGTCTGCACAGTCTGCAAATGAGGCAAAAACTAATTTCCTGTTCAATATGTCTCATGATATCAGAACACCTATGAATGCAATCATCGGCTATACAGCTAAGGCAATAACACACGAAGATGAGCATGAAGTAGTAAATGACTGTCTTGAAAAGATTGACTATGCAGGTCAGCAGCTGCTTTCTCTGGTTAATCAGGTTCTTCAGATGGCAAGAATTGAATCCGGTACGGTTGTATTCAAGGAAACAGCGACAGATGCAATTAAGCAGGCAAAAAAAGTTGTGGATATAGTCGGAGTACTGGCAAAGAATAAGGGAATTGACCTGACTCTTAATACTTCAAATGTTGTGCATAGAAGAGTTCTCACCGATGCAGACAGCGTAAACCAGATTGTTCTTAATATTCTGGGAAATGCCGTAAAGTATACACCGGAAGGCGGGAAAATCGACTTCACTGTTTCAGAGAAGGACTATGAAAAGCCGAACTGCAGCAGATATGAAATTATGGTTTCCGACACAGGAATAGGCATGAGCCGGGAATACCTTGAGCACATTTTTGAGAACTTTTCGCGCGAGCAGAATTCAACGATAAGCGGAATCCAGGGAGCGGGGCTGGGTATGGCCATCGTCAAAAGGCTTGTTGATGCCTTGAACGGAACAATCGACATCGTGTCTGAACCGAATGTCGGGACCACCGTGACAGTTTCCATCCCAATGAAATGGAATCTTGGCAGTGAGGACACGGAAGACAAAGCCGGAATCAAATCTGCTAAGGACATCAACTTCGCTGGAAAGCGGGTTCTCCTTGTTGAAGACAATGAGATGAATCGTGAAATAGCCCAGGATATTCTCGAAGAAGCTGGTTTTTCAGTCGAAACAGCCGAAGACGGCGACATCGCTGTAGATATGATAAGAAAAACCGCTGAAGAAGGAAATGCATCATACTATGATGTTGTTCTTATGGACATACAGATGCCGAGAATGAACGGCTATGAAGCGGCAAAAGCCATACGTGCGATACCAAATTTAAAAAACAAGAATCTGCCAATTATTGCACTTAGTGCAAATGCATTCGAAGAGGACAGACAGAAATCTCTTGAAGCGGGTATGGACGATCATGTGGCTAAACCGATTAATATTGCAAAACTGAAGCAAACATTGAACAGGCATCTGCTTAAATAATTCAGTTTTCTGACATGAGCATATAAATGGAAAACGCTCTTCAATATCTGGAGAGCGTTTCCACATTGTTGAAGGGTAATATAAACATCTTTCATTTGCATTTCCCCGGCATTGCTGATATACTACCAACGTTAGCGAACCTCGCTGAATCATTAAATATTGCTTTGTATGCGGTGGACGAGCCTCTTTCAAAGTTCTTATGGTCATGGTATTACTATGGCTTGATGACACTTTGGCGGGGGCGTATTATTTTTTGGAGGAAAAAAATGAAAAAAACCGTATCTCTTATTCTTGCACTGTGCATGATTTTTGCTCTTTGCGCTTGCGGAAAGACAACTGCCAAGGCAGAACCCGAAGAAGTTGTTGTTGCAGAAGTCGTGGAAGAAGTTGTTGAAGAAGCTCCTGTTGAGGAAGCAGAAGAAGTTTCCGGCGTTGACCTCAAGATACTGATGGAAGCGGACGATGACATGATTAACAACTATACCATTATTGCTGTTAATCCTGATGCTGCATGGGTAGATGCAGATGGAAACGCAGTTTCTGATGTTGCCATCAACACAGTCGGTGCTGATGCTCTTATCAACTGGATCCTCAGTGAAGAAGGCGAAGAGGCCGCTGCCAACTACGGATATGCCGAGTATGGCGAGTACCTTTTCTATCTCAAGGATGGACGTCCTGTAGCAACAGCTGAAATCCCTGCTGCAACCGATGAGACAAAGACAATCCGTCTTTCAACAACCACTTCAGTCAATGACTCCGGCCTTCTCGGATACCTTCTCCCCATCTTTGAAGCAAATTATGGTTATGAAGTTGAAGTTTATTCAGCCGGAACAGGCAAGGCAATTGCAAATGCCAAAATGGGTAATGCGGACCTTATCCTTGTTCACTCAAAGAAACAGGAAGAGGCATTTGTTGGCGATGGATTTGCCCGTGTAGTAGACGGACTTGACAGCGAGAGAAATACATTCATGTACAACTACTTTGTACTCTGCGGACCTTCAGCAGACCCGGCAGGTGTTGCATCCGCAGCATCTGTTAAAGATGCCTTCAAGGCGATTGCAGACGGCAAGTACGAATTCATTTCCCGCGGTGACGGCTCAGGTACTCATACAAAGGAAATTTCACTCTGGCCCGAAGACCTTGGCATTACAGCAGAAGCCGAGAGCTTTGCCAACTACACTGACTGGTACGTATCTGCAAATACCGGCATGGGCGCATGCCTTGTAATGGCAGAAAACGACGGTGCATACATTCTCACCGACAAGGCAACATTCCTTACGTTTGTTGCAAATAACGGTGTTCTTGATGCGGCCGCTTGATTATTATCCGGTAATTTAATAAAATGGCCTTGGTTAATACCAAGGCTATTTTTAAGGAAATATCTATGAGCGTTTCACTCCAGAAAGCAATAGAATTAATAGTTACGGGTGACAAGAACCTGCTTAACATTCTCTCAACAACTGCGAGAATGAGCCTTTCCAGTTCCATCATCGCCCTCCTGATAGGGGTGCCGATAGGCATCCTTTATGGATCGTGCAGATTTCCGGGGAGAAAATCACTAATTGTTGTCAACAGAACACTTATGGGGATGCCTCCTGTCGTCTGCGGCCTCATTTTTTATCTTCTGTTTTCAGGCGTCGGTCCGTTCAGACATCTGAAACTGCTTTTTACTGTCAAACTGATGATTATTGCTCAGGTTGTTCTGATAACACCGATTGTTATCGGAAATATGGAGGCTTTTATTTCCGGCGTATCCCCGCAGATAAAGGAAACAGCAAAGGGACTGGGGTTAAGAGGAACAAAAACTTTGGGCCTTCTGTTCAACGAAAGCATATATCAGATAATATCCACATATCTTCTCGCGTTCGCTAGGTCAATCGCTGAGGTCGGATGCATATCCATGGTAGGCGGCGCAATAGCTTGGAAGACAAATGTAATGACTACGGCTATTATGCAGTATACGAACATGGGTAATTTCTCGCTTGGTATTGCACTGGGAATAATCCTGCTGACTATTTCGCTGATTATTAACGTGGTTATCACTCTAATACAGGAGGCGGTGACCAGATGAAGGTAAATGCGATAAGAAAAACATATAACGGAAGATGTGTGCTGGACTTTCCCGGAATGGATTTTGAAAGAGGAAAAATCTATTCTGTCATAGGCGCAAACGGAAGCGGAAAAACAACCTTTGCGAGAATTCTTTCAGGTATAGAGAAGGATGACTCAAAGGCCAGACCTGCCGAAGGGCTGAAAATCGGATATATGCCGCAGAAAAGCTATGGGTTCAAAATGTCCGTAGAAAAGAATATCTGTCTGAACGGAAAAGACGAGACCAAAGCTGAAGAGCTTATGAGAGAGTTTGACATATATAAGCTCAGAAGAAAAAACGGTGCGAAACTGTCAGGAGGGGAGACCGCAAAAATGTCTCTCTGCCGTATGATGATGGGAACTTACGATATCGTTATTCTTGATGAACCATGCGCTTCCATGGATGTTGAGTCTACACTTTGTTCCGAGAAACTAATAAGAAAATACTGTGAGCAAACCAACTGTGCGTTGATTCTGATAACGCATTCCATGCGTCAGGCAAAGGAATTATCCGACGAGATACTCTTTTTCTCTGACGGGAAGCTCGAACCGATTGACAGCGCAAAAGGAAAAGCATTCGTGGAATATCTCGGTTAACATAACACATAAAACTAAAAATTAAAGAATCCTAGGAGTTTATTATCTTCCTAGGATTTTTTAATCATAAACGGAGTACCAAAATAATAAGGGGAGCCATGCAGCCCGCCTTTAATATGCTCACGCATCTTTTCTGTGTCGGAAATAACCATTCCGCTAAGGCGATCAAAACCGAAATCCAGAAGGTCGGGACACATAGGCACGGAAGGGCCGACAAGTATTCTGTAAGCATCAGGAGTAATTTCAAGTATGTGGTCAACGGTCTCGTTGATAACTGAGCTTCCCGTTATCACTAATATGTCGCATGTCGGCAGAAGCTCCTCTTCCATCTCAAATGGGAGAACACCCTCTTCCTGCTCGTAATCGAAGACATAGATTTTTCCGGCTATATCCCCGTAGCGTTTTCTCACGCCCTTCATATTGCCTATCACGCCGACTGTCTTACCAGTGAAATCTAGTCCGAAGGTGCAGTAGTTCTCGTACGGCTCATAGTATTCGCACCCCTGATTGTAGTGCGCATTGATGCGTGCCATGGAAAAACTGTCATGGTCCGGCATATACATTGCCATACCCGGCCCCTCGTCTGTCTCTACAGCAAGAAAAGAGGAAAAATAGCTGTCATATATGGTCTGATCCGGTATCGTATCAAGTAATGTTTTAAAAATTGTTTTCTTCACTTTTCAAGTACCTGTTTCTGCTGATACTGAGATTATGAACCGGCATAACCTTCCGTGGAAATCCAGGCAGTTACGGTAACGTCGCTTTCCGGCATAATAAACTCATATGTGCAATGATTTGTAAATACTCCGTCAGAGACTCCGCTGACTTCAATTTTCACCTCTCCGTCGCAGATATCATACGTTTCGATAACTACTTTTTCTCCCGATGTGGCCTGCTGAGGGCAGCTGATTACAGCATAGTTGCTTAACTCTTTTAGAGTTATGCTGTAGATTTTCGCCGGAGGATTGAAACTGTCGGTTTCCTCATATCCGCCATCCGGGAGAAGATGGTACAGACGGTAGTAGATTCCCGAGCCTGCAATTGAATAGATTTTTGCGTTGAAAATAAGACTTCCGTCATCGAGTATGGCCATTGGCATTTCTGCGTTGAGGTTGTCAGCGGCAAGAGTTTTTTCATTTTCTCCGTTGAGCGCATTGATAATCTCATCGCTTTTGCCTTCAGGATCGAAGGAAATCTCCTCCTTCAATATAGCTTCCGCTTTTTCAACGAATTCATCTTCGCTAAGTCCGGCGGCTTTTAATACGGCTTTGTTGTCTGCTTCGTTGCCGTCGGCATCAAAATTCCAGATGTATGCGCCATAGCTGTCCCAGGTGCTGTTTAGAACGAGAATTATTGAGGTGATGCCGTCGTAACTGCCTTTCTGCCAGGTTGATGCGGATGTAATCAGCGAGGTCCCTTTCTCCATACTGTCAAACGAAGGAAGAATATACTTTTCATAAATGTCGTTAATTTCCTCGTTTACGCATTTGGCATAGTCTGTATCGCACACGACCTTCGGAAGCGAGAATCTGTATTCGGAGGTATTTCCAATACTGTCTGTGTATACGCCTGATTCATTAATAAGGCTTTCAATTACGAGCTTTTCCGAGCCTGTGCTTGGTACAACCTGCTTCTCGTCAGGTGCGGCGGTTTCCGCGCTGCCGCTTGCGCCGCAGGCAGCAGTGCTAAAGAGCAATGACACTGCAGCAAGTATGCATAAAATCTTTTTCATATAGATTGTCCTTTCCATATGGTGTGTTTCTATAGTACAGCAAAATGCAATACAAAAATACAACAAAATGTGAATAATTGCGGTTTTTTGCAATGAATTATTGGATATAGAAAACGGCAAATGTCCATGTTATAATGTCTTCACTATTTGAAAACGGGAATCAGAAACATGATTTACGATATATCACAGTCCCTGTTTGAATGCAGAGTATATCCGGGCGATGACCGGCCGGTCAGAATTGAGACAATGCGTATGGAAAGAGGCGACCTTTACAACCTGACTTCTTTTTCCATGTGTGCGCACAACGGGACCCACATTGATGCGCCTTTCCATTTTCTGAAAGACGGAAAGACTGTTGATGAAATCAGCCTGTCCAGATTCGTGGGTCCGGCCTACGTCTGCAGTCACAGCGGAGACGTAACATCCGAAGATGCCGGAAGAATGCTCTCAGAGGCAGAAGCTTTCGGAAATGGTGCCGAAAAGAAGATCCTCATCAAGGGCAATGCGACAGTGACACTGGAGGCCGCAGAGGTTTTTGCCGGGGCAGGGATTGATCTTCTGGGAAACGAATCCCAGACCGTCGGGCCGGAAGATGCCCCTATGGCGGTTCATCTTGCGCTTCTTGGCGCGGACGTCGTGATTCTGGAGGGAATCAATCTATCCGGTGTATCGGACGGCGTGTATATTCTCAACTGCGCCCCTCTGAACCTGACGGGATGTGAAGGAGCACCCTGCAGGGCTATTCTGACTGAGTATAAGGGATATTAAATGACAGATTCATTTGGCAGAAATATTACATATCTAAGGGTATCGCTTACGGAGCTGTGCAATCTCAGATGCAGATACTGCATGCCGGAAGACGGCATATGCAAGAAAATGCACGAGCAGATGCTCACGGCTGAAGAAACGGTTATGGCAGTCAAGGCTGCCGCTTCTCTCGGAGTTAACAAGGTAAGACTTACCGGAGGAGAACCGCTTGTAAAGAAAAGCGTGCTGTCAATCAGCGAGCAGATTTCGGAGATTGACGGAATTGATGAGCTTTGCCTCACGACAAACGGAACTTATCTTTCGGATATGGCAAAACCGCTCAGAGAGGCGGGAATAGACAGAATAAATATCAGCATTGATACTCTCAACGCCGAGAAATACAGGTATATTACAAGATGCGGAAATCTTGATGATACGCTTCGCGGAATCGAGTCTGCGCTTGATGCCGGGTTTTCCAAGGTAAAGCTGAATACGGTTCTTATCGGCGGCTTCAATGACGATGAAATAGAGGATCTCGCCCGTCTTACCGAAAAATGGGATGTTGACGTGCGCTTTATAGAACTTATGCCGATGTATGATTCCGGCGATTTCGGCCCGGAAGCTTTTATTCCTTATTCAACTGTACTTGAAAGACTGCCGCAGCTTGAAAAGTCGGAGGATGACGGGGGAGTTGCGAAGCTTTACCATCTGCCCGGAGCGAAGGGCAATGTGGGACTGATTTCGCCAATCAGCTCGCATTTCTGCGATACATGCAACCGCCTGAGACTGACCTGCGACGGGTTAATAAGACCATGCCTGCATTCGGATTCGGGCTTTTCCGTCAAAGGACTTTCGTATGATGAAATGAGGACGGTATTCGAACAGGCTATAGCGTCAAAGCCTAAATGGCACGGCAGACTTGACTATGAGGCGAGAAGCCGGGCAGGACGCAACATGAATGAGATAGGAGGGTGATAAGCATGAGCGATTTTACTCACTTTAATGATCAGGGGCGTGCAAAGATGGTCGATGTCGGAGACAAGGAGATAACATGCCGTGAGGCTGTGGCATACGGCAAGGTCCTCGTCAACGAGCAGACTCTTTCTCTTATAAAAAGCGGAGGGATGAAAAAAGGCGATGTTCTGACCGTAGCTCAGGTCGCAGGTATAATGGGTGCAAAGAAGACATCCGACATTATCCCGATGACACATCCGATAGTAATAGACGGAATCAATCTGGAACTTTCAATTAATGAGGAACAGTCCTGCATTGAAATTGAGGCAAAAGTGAAATGCGACGGAAGGACCGGCGTTGAAATGGAGGCCCTGACCGCGGTTTCCTGTGCGGCGCTTACCATCTACGATATGTGCAAGGCAGTTCAGAAGGATATGGTTATTTCGGACATCAAGCTGCTTAAGAAGAGCGGCGGAGTGCATGGAGATTACAGCTTATGAATTATACGGCAGCAGTGATTACAGTTTCAGACAAGGGCTATGCAGGGCAGCGCGAAGATACTTCCGGACCTGCGGTAAAAGAAATGCTTGAGCTAAGCGGATTCAAGGTGGGCTATACCTCAATTGTGCCGGATGAAAAGCAGAAAATAATCGACGAGCTCACTTTGTGTGCGGACAAATACAAGTATTCTCTTATTGTTACAACCGGCGGTACCGGTTTTTCCCCGAGAGATATTACCCCGGAGGCAACAATGGCGGTAATAGAAAGAGAAACTCCGGGTATCCCCGAAGCCATGAGATGGGCGAGCATACAGATTACGCCCAGAGGCTGCCTCAGCCGTTCTAAGGCGGGAATACGCGGGAGCTCGCTAATAATAAATCTCCCCGGCAGCGAAAAGGCTGCCAAGGAGAATTTATCTTCTGTTATTTTAGCACTTAAACATGGAGTTGAAATGCTTCAGTCTGCGGGAAGCGCAGACTGCGCTAGATAGATTATCAGCCGCCGGCAACGGCAGTCATAATATACACAACATCACCGTCATGCAAATCTGCATGCCGGTTTGTTTTTACCCCGTTTACGGCAACAATGCAGTCTTTAAGGTCTTTCAGAGAAACAGGGGGATTGGGATTGACCCGCTTGATTTCTTCAAAGAGAGGGGCATAAATCTGTTTGACATTGGACGCATCCACATCAAATTCCTTGACACCGGTATCAAGGGAAAGGGTACCGAATAATTTTACTTTAACCATTATACAATACCTAGCCTCTTTAATTTTTTCTGGGACGGAAGTCCGTCTTTACCCCAGCCGCGTGCTTTATAGTAAACGGGCTTCATCTTGTCTAGAGGTACCATGCTTAGTTCCTTCGGAAGCTTGTCGTCTTTCGCACTGACTCCAAACCTTGCATTAACGGCACGCTCTACGTTGTAGCTTCTTTCACCGCATCTGATAAACTGGCCGAGGGTGATATGACTTCCCGTGACAAGCTGGAATTCCTTGGTGTGAGGAATCAGCCACAGATGGAAGCAGGCGATTTCGGGACACTTATTTATCATCCTTACCGCTCCACCAAGATGAGGAATCATTTTTTCAATTGTCCTTGTCATGAAACTGTTTGTCTTGGCAACAAGGAATGCCGGGAATACCGCATATGACGTGAACAGACACTGACCCTGAAGAGAAATGGCTTCCATGAGATCCTGCATGACCATGCAAAGATCGGCCTTGCCCTTTGGCGTGTGCGGGTCGACATGAAGGCCGAGACCTTCAAGAACGACAAGATATCCTCCGTTGAGGTGGCAGCCTCCGCGGTTGGAAACTGCATATCCGAGTCCCTGACCTACGGCATTGGCGGGATGATAGGCGGATATTTCGAGACCTTTAACCTGCATGGCAAAATCTTCACCATTGTACTTTTTGGCGAGGCGTCTGGAACCTTCTGCAAGTTCATCGCCTATACCGCGTCTGTGAGCAATGTCATCCCAGAGCTGTGTAATTCCGTCAACTTTACCATATTTCAGCCCGTTGTCCCACAGACCGCGCTCGTTCGCCTCCATTGCCCAGGCAATTGTCTGAGCGGCGGAAATGGTGTCCATACCAAGCTCGTCAATTTCGTAGTTCCACTTGCACAGAAGTTCAAGATTGTCATTTAAAATGTTTCCGCCGAGAAGGACGAGAGTCTCAAGCTCGGGGCCCTTGACAACATCGTTGTCTACCTTGACGCGTCTTGTGCATCTGATTGGGCAGGAGACACAGCCGCCGTTTACAACGTTCAGGTCTTCCGCAAGTGCTTCACCGTTGACTTTCTCAAATTCTTCGTATGTTCCGCGTGAGAAATTCTTTGTGCCAAGCTGACCGTTTACCTGCATGGATGTTACAAGTCCGGCTGTACCGATTTTAGGAAGCTGTCCGCCTGTAATAGGATGTTTCTTGAGATTGGCAACCCATTTTGCATGGAATTTGTCAAGTTTTTTGGGGTTTGCACTTTCAATAACATGATTGCCCATCGCGGCAATGCCTTTGAGATTCTTGCTTCCGAATACTGCACCGACACCCGCACGGCCTGCCGCACGCTCGCCTGAAATAACTGCTGAATATTTTACCAGGTTTTCGCCCGCCGGCCCGATGGAAATCATGCCGCAGTTAACACTCTTGAAGTACTTCTTGTCAAGGAACTTCTTCATTTCATTCTGGGCTTCGGTTACCCTCATTCCCCAAATAGTGTCGGTTGCGTCATGGAAGACAAACTCGTCATTGTTGATTTCAATCCATGTGGGTTTATCACATTTACCCTTGATTACAAGGGCATCATATCCTGCTTTCTTGAGGAAATAACCAAAATCACCGCCGCAGTTTGAGGAGGTCGTTATACCTGTCTGCGGAGAGAGAGTGGAAATGTCAAAGCGGTTTGAAGAAGGAGCACCGCAGCCGGTAACGGGGCCGGTGGAGATTACTATTATGTTTTCTTCACCAAGCGGATCTTCTTTTCCGGTCAGATTATCATAGAGAATCTTTGAGGCTGTTCCTTTGCAGCCTATGTATTTTTTGCGGTCTTTGTCTGTCCAGGGATACTCTTCAACTGAACCGTCATTCAGGTTGAGGGTCATAATCTTACCCATATAGCCTTTTAGAGAAGTCATAATTCAGTCTCCTCCTTTTTCATGGTGACAGCTTTCATCGGACATACGATAGAGCAGTAGCCGCAGCCTGAACATGCTTTGACATTTGCAAGATATGAGTATGTACTGATATCACCCTTGAATTTTGGCTCTGTAAGCGACAGAGCGTCTTTTACGCAGTTGATTATGCAGAGTCGACAGCCGGTACATTTGTCTGCGTCTATATGAGGCACCTTTCTTTCCTCAGCTGGCGGTGTTATTGCACCGATTTTGCAGACACGACTGCATGCTCCGCAATCTATGCATATGGTTTGATCGATTACGTGCTTTTCTTTGAGGCCGCCGGATATGGCACTTACAGGACAGTTTCTTGTACACATATTGCAGCCTATGCACTTTTCATTAATAAAATGTCCCATAACATTATTATATTTTTTATCTTGGCAATGGTCAACAAACAATTCGTCAGTTTTTTTAGCGTTTTTTTGTACAAAAAGCTATTTTTTTGCTTATTTGTTGTATATAAACCATGGGATTACGTGCTGGCACGAAGATGGACAAGCAATTTGTTGTGTTGTATTATTATTTTTGTATTTCAAATAAATGGGAGGATACCGTAATGGCACCTTCAACAGATCTGTGGCTGAAAGAAGCAAAAGAGGATATCAACGCATCCAAGTGCGGAATGTATGTTTTTCATAATGGCGTTGTACGGGCCGATGCAAGAGCCATGGTGAGAAATGGCCAGGATGGCCTGCCATCCGTTACTGCGATGAATTTTGATTATGATGCCGGAAAAGTCGCTTCCGCTGAAAAAAACGCTCTTTCCATGCCCGGTATCTATTATGTTCGTACCTGGCTGAATAAGGGCACTTTGTCCGTAGGTGACGATATTATGCTTGTGCTTGTCGGCGGAGATACAAGGCCGCATGTTCTTGACTGTCTCAGCAGTCTTGTCGGTGAGATAAAAAGCCGCTGTGTAATAGAAGAGGAAGTATTCTGAAATGTCAGTAGTAAAACCCGAAAGAATAAAAGCCTATAAAGACCGTGAACCGCTTGATACTGTTGAGGAAATAAAGCGCATCTTAAAAGATATGGATATCAAGACATCCGAAACACGTTACTACAATCCGCAGGCAGATGTATACAGCTGCAACGTGTTTATTTCGGGAGCTGAGCTCGAACAGCTTCAGATTGGGACAAACGGAAAGGGAATGAGTGAGGAGTATTCTCTCGCATCGGGGTATGCCGAGTTTATGGAGAGACTTCAAAACGGAATTCTTTTCGGACTTGATAATGACTCCTTCTTTGATGGCGAAATACTGGAAACAGAAGACTGCAGGGAAGATATCACAACGTTTTTCAGGGACAATTTCGGAGAACATGAAAAAGCCAGCAAATGGTTTATCTCAAACTATAATAGCTTCCGTATGCTGCCGTTTACATCTGCCGATGGTATGTCACGTATTAGAATACCGGCGGATATCATGCTTAGACTTTGCACCTCAAACGGAATGTGTGCAGGAAACAGCTTCAAGGAAGCCGTAATACAGGGCGTAAGCGAAATATTTGAAAGGTATGCCCAAAGAAGAATAATTATGGAGAAACTCTGTCCTCCGGTAGTCCCGTATGAATACTTTGAGGGCAGCAGTATATTTGAAAAGCTTACAAGGCTTTCAAAATGCGGTGTAAGCTTTGAAATAAGGGACTGCTCGCTTGGAATAGGCCTTCCCGTGATAGGTGTATATATGAAGCTGGGCGACGGAAGGGAACTGTTCCATTTAGGGGCTGATCCTTCTCCGGTAACATCTCTTGAAAGATGCCTGACTGAGATTTTTCAGGGGATTGACAGCATCAATGAGGCAGAATTTCACGAACCCGATACAAATGACCATGACGAAATGTTCTGGAAGTATCAGCTGCAGCTGGCGTCATGGGGAGGAAACATCTATCCAAAGGAACTATCGGGCAAAAAGTATGACTGGAAATTCGAGGGCTTTAATCACAGCATTTCCATCAGCAACGACGATGATTTCATCTGGTATCTGAGCATAATTGAAAGACTCGGAAAGACACTCTATATCCGTGATATGAGTTTTACGGGCTTCCCGGCTTACTGGTGCTATATTCCTGAACTAAGCGTTTTAGATTTTTCTTCGGATGACGGAGAGGAGATAAAAAACTTCTTCGAATACTCAATCAGGCTTAAAAACGCAAGAAGACTTCCGTTATTAAATGAAGATGAATTGCGGCAGTTTACTTCTGACTACAGCGAGTATCTTGACAGCTTCTGGTATTACGAAACAGACAATTACGCCAGGAGATTTTTCCCTTCAGGCTTCAAAGTTGATGACAACACAGATATGTACTGCATACTTGCTTATCTTTATGCTGCGTGCGGGATGAAAGCTGAAGCAGCAGATGCCATGGAAAACCATATGGTTTCGGCTTATCTCACTGATGAGGATGAAGCTATGTGCGAAGAGTTTATCGAATGCATGTTTTCCGGAACGGACAGTTCAGGTAATGGCTTTAATATTCCGAAACAGCGCTTTCCCGTATGTCTGGACTGCGGCAGCTGCAAAGTCAGAGAAAGATGTTATCATAAACAGCTTCTTGCACTTATTGAAAAGGTCAGGAAGTATTATGCCTTTCAGAAAACAAAATGATATACTACCGTTCACTTAACTCCTATCTCAGGGAACGATTTGGTGAAAAACTATATAAAATTGCTCTCGACGGCGGTTTTACATGCCCAAACAGAGATGGCACAAAAGGTGACAGGGGATGCATATTCTGCCTTGATGGATCAAGTGCATTTTCGGTTCCTTGTACTGATAATGTCGACTTATCCGTAGAAAATGCAAAAATGCTTGTTTCCGGTAAAGGTGCGCGTAGATATATAGCATATTTTCAGAGCTATTCCGGCACATATGCAAGCGCGGATATAATTGAAAAGCTTTATAAGAACGTTGCTGAACGTGATGACATAGCTGCTATTTCAATCGGGACAAGACCTGACTGCCTAGGTGATGACATTATGCGTGTGCTGGAGGAGATAAACGAAATAAAGCCGCTTTTCATTGAGCTGGGCCTCCAGACCATACATGAAAAAACAGCTGATTATATCAGAAGGGGATATCCTCTCGCGGTATATGACGAAGCAGTTGACAAGCTAACAAGGGCTGGCATAGAGACGGTTGCCCATATGATAATAGGTCTGCCAGGTGAAGATAAGAAAATGATGGCCGAAACGGCATCATATATCGCAGACAGCGGAGCAAAGGGTATAAAATACCAGCTTCTGCATGTTCTTAAGGGGACTGATCTTGAAAAGGAATATTCAGAAGGAAAAGTGAAAGTTCTTTCTCTTGATGAGTATACGGATATTCTGGGCCAATGCATCGCAAGCGCCGGAGAGGAAATCGTTGTTCATCGGCTGACCGGGGACGGTTCAAAAAGAGACCTGATTGCGCCGCTATGGAGTGCAGACAAAAAGAAGGTTCTCAACGCCATTCACCGTGAAATCCGGCCGCTCCCTGAGAGCTAAATGAAAGAATGAATTGCGAAATACATTGATTTCGAGTATCATACTAACAGACAAAACAGAGTAATAATCAAAAGTAAACAAAATTATGTTAACAAAAAAGGAAATGAAATAATGAAGGAACTATTGGAAGATACCAGAATACGTTTTATTGTTGGACTTGCCATGCTGATAGCGGGCTCATATATGTTCATTTCTAAGGTTTATGTTTCATCCAACTTTTTCAGCACAGGGGTGAAAATTGGTGAGATTACCGTCAGATCCGGTGTTCTTGTTTTTCCTTTTATCGCGGGTCTCGTCTGGATGTTTTTTAAACCACAGAGTATTCTTGCAAAGGTTCTTTGCGGGATCGGAATAGCCGCAATAGTGATATATGCAATTGCCAGTGTTAACATTCGTGTTTCGGCAATACCCATTGTCCGCTGGATTATCATTCTTTTCCTGATAGTCGCAGGTTCTGTACTTGTAGTTACAGCCATCGCCAAGAGACGAAAAATGAATACAAAATAGTCTTGTTATCCCGTCATATGACGGGATTTTTTCTTCTTTTGTTTCATATTTTTTACACGTTTCACTTTTTTCTTGAAAATATAAATAATTCTGCTGTATATTTACTTTATTATATATTTTTAAAGAGGAGTGAATCATCATGAAGGTTGCTGTTCTCGGTTTTGGTACAATCGGTGTTGGAATTTATGAGATGCTTCAAAATGCCCAGGGGCTCGAGGCATCAAAAGTTCTTGTTCGTCCCGGAAAAGCAGATGCGGATTATAAGGTTACGGATATTTATGACATAATTAATGATGATTCTATCGAAGCTGTTGCCGAGGCTATGGGCGGAATTGAACCTGCTTTTACATACGCAAGTGAGGTGCTCAAGGCTGGAAAGCACTTTGTCACGTCAAATAAGGCTCTTGTTGCCGCCAAGGGGCCGGAACTGGCAAGGATAGCTGAAAAGACAGGCGCAGGTTTTTTGTTCAGTGCAGCATGCGGAGGCGGAGTGCCTATACTTCACAATCTTGCACTTGCGGTTAAGAGTGACGAAATACTCTCTGTCGGCGGAATCCTCAACGGGACCACAAACTATATGCTTGATGCCATTCAGAGAAGAGACATGACATATGAAGAGGCATTGAAGGATGCTCAGAAACTCGGCTATGCCGAAGCAGACCCCACTGCGGATGTTACGGGCCTTGATGCACTGAGAAAAATAATGCTTGCATGTGCTGTCGCTTACAATATACTGCCGGACGATGGTTTACATAACGAAGGAATTGATTCCTTTACGGCGGATGATGCGTCTTATCTTAAAAAACACGGTCTGACTTGCAGACTGATTGTTTCGGGAATGAAAAACGGCGAATCAGTAAGCGCATACGTTGAACCGGTTGTCTTTACTTCTTCGGCACCTGAATGCTCTGTTCTAAAGAATTTCAACATGGCGAAATATGATGGCAAGAATTCCGGTAAAATAGTTTTGATGGGGCAGGGGGCAGGAAGATATCCGACCGCATCTGCCGTTTTGAGAGACCTCTCAGATATCCTCAACGGATGCAGATATATGATGAGAAGCGATGTAAAGGTGGCAAGGGCGGACAATTCACTTTCCAGGCACAAATATCTAATAAGACTACCCAAAGATCATGAGGACTATTTTGAGTGCATTAAGGAAGAAAACTACGGGAATTACAGTTACGTTTATACGAATGAGATGTCTGTAACGGAAATGCACGAAAAAGTCGCTGAAATAAGAAAAGACGGAGAAAAAGTATTCTTCGCTGCAGTAGAGGAATGAATTATGCTTAAAGTTGCAAAATTCGGCGGATCATCGGTTGCCGGAGCCGAACAGTTTAAAAAAGTTAAGGATATTATTCAAAGTGATGAATCCAGAAAGATTGTAGTCATTTCGGCTGCAGGTAAAAGAGACAAGGAAGACCATAAGCTGACAGACTTACTGTATCTTTGCCATGCCCATCTGACATACGGAGTACCGTGTGATGACATTCTCAATACTATAAGAGACAGATTTACAGGCATACGTGATGAACTCGGCCTTTCTTATGATGTTGAATCGGACTTTGACCAGCTCGCATCCAGACTAAGCAAAGACTTTTCTGTTGATGAACTTGTATCAAGGGGTGAATACTTCACTTCTCGTCTGATGGCTGAGTACCTTGGATTCACATTTGTAGATGCCAAGGACTGCATTTTCTTTGGACTGGACGGCCATATAGACAAGGAAAAGACATATGCCGAGATAAAGAAAGCATATGATACCTACGGAAAGATTTTGATTCCGGGATTTTACGGAAAACTTCCAACAGGCAGAATCAAAGTTATGAGCAGGGGCGGTTCAGATGTTACGGGAGCTTTTGCGGCTGCTGCAACAAATGCCGATGTATATGAAAACTGGACTGATGTTTCCGGAATACTGATGGCGGATCCGCGAATTGTGAAAAATCCAAAACCGATACCCACGGTAACTTTCAGCGAACTCAGGGAACTTGCGTTTATGGGTGCTTCCGTTCTGCATGAAGAATCAGTCATGCCGGTCAAGGAGAAAGGAATTGCACTTAATATACGCAACACAAATGCTCCTTCTGATCCCGGCACAATGATTGTCGGAAGTGCAGAAGAGGACGAAAATGCACATTCCGACAGATTCATTACCGGAATTGCCGGGCGCAAGAATTTTGATATCCTCACGGTAACCAAGAGAAACATGAATACCTGTCAGGCACTTTCGCAGGTTCTCAGCATACTTGACAGATACCATATAAGTGTTGAGCATATTACTCTCGGACTGGATTCGTTTGCTTTTGTCGTGTCTTCAGCCTCAATTTCAGATTCACTTTATGACATCATTGCGGATATAAAGGAAGACTGCGCTGCAGATGACATATCGATTCAGGACAATATCGCACTTATCGCCGCAATAGGCAGAAAGATGACATACCAGCCCGGCGTGTCCGGAAAGCTGTTCAAGGCACTCGGAGATAACAACATAAATGTACGCACGATTGCACAGGGGGCTGATGAACTTTCCATTATTGTCGGAGTTCAAAATGAAAAATTCAATGAAGCCATACAGGTTCTGTATGACGGATTTGCCGGATAAGGAGAAATAATACTATGAAAAAGATCAATGTAGCGGTTCTTGGCGCAACAGGCGCTGTCGGGCAGGAAATGATCAAGGTTCTGGGCGAATATGACCTGGATATAGGTATACTTCTTCCTCTTGGGTCTGCACGTTCAGCCGGAAAGACCATAGCATTCAAGGGACAGCAAATCGAGGTACAGGAGGCAACCGAAGAATCCTACACCGGAATGGATTTCGTCCTAGGCGCAGTGGAAGGGGATATGTCAAGAAAGTTTGCACCAGCAATAAAGAAATCGGGTGCGGTGTATATCGACAATTCATCTGCTTTCCGTCTTGAAAAGGATGTTCCGCTGGTCGTTCCCGAAATAAACGGGGAAGATGCGTTTGCAAACAGCGGTATTATTGCCAACCCGAACTGCTGTACTATTATCGCTCTGATGGCGGTTGCAGGAATTGCAAAGCTTTCCAGAATTGAAAAAATGGTAGTTTGCACCTATCAGGCAGTTTCAGGAGCCGGAACAGCCGGCATTCTTGAACTTGAAGATCAGATGAACGCTATTGCAAACGGAGGGGAAGTAAAGGTTAACACCTTCGCCACTCAGATTGCGCTTAATGTTATTCCGTACATAGACGCTCCGTACGGAAATGATTATTCAAAAGAGGAAATGAAGATGCAGAACGAGGGAAGAAAAATCCTTCATGATGCGGATTTAAAAGTAAACTGCACCTGCGTGCGTGTTCCGGTCATGCGTTCACATTCAATTGCAGTCACGCTGAGGACAGAGAACAAGATAGATATAGAAGATGCGAAAAAAGCGGTTGCAGCTTTTCCGGGTGTGCGTCTTATTGAAGAGTACGAGGGTAGATGCTACCCGACTCCGCTCGATACAGCAAATCAGGACCTTGTATGGGTCGGAAGAATACGTCAGGATCTTACGGATGACAATGGTATTACTTTGTGGTGCTGCGGTGACCAGATAAGAAAAGGCGCTGCATCCAATGCGGTTCAGATACTGAAACTGCTTGCAGAATAATAACAGATACAAAAAAAGTACATCTCTCATTTCAGAGATGTACTTTTTTATGCAGTTTTGTTAGAAAATTAACAAAAAGTATTGAAAAACTATTAAAAAGTAGTAAAATATGGTTGTGTTAATATTTTAACATTAGTAATTTTTTAGGGGGAGACAAAGTTGGTTCAGGTTGACTACGCGCAAATTGACAATATCCTGGAAAAATATGGATATGATAAGACTAATACTATATCCATTATGCAGGATATTCAAACGCTGTATCGTTATCTGCCGGCAGAGGTTTTAAGCTATGTTGCAGGCAAGCTTAAGATTTCAGAGGCTAAGATTTATGGTATAGCGACTTTTTATGGCAATTTCTCACTGCAGCCGAAAGGCAAATATGTGATCAAGGTCTGCCGCGGCACTGCATGCCACGTTCACAGATCTTCCAAGATTTTAGATGCTATTTATGAATGCACGGGTCTCAGCGAAGAAAATCCCACAAGTGAAGATGGTTTGTTTACCATTGAGGTTGTTCATTGCCTTGGTGCATGCGGACTTGCACCTGTAGTAATGGTTAATGAGGAAGTGCATGCCGCCATGACGCCTGAAAAGGCCGAGGCGCTTATTGAGAGTTTAAGAGCGGAGGAGGCAGCGGCAAATGAGTAAACTAAATTCATATGAAGAGTATATTGCCTATAAGGAAAAATGCCTTCGCGCATTTGAAGGCGAAAGCCGCAAGGTACTTGTGTGCTGCGGCACCGGCTGTGTGGCAAGTGGAAGCCTTAAAGTTTATTCAGAACTTAAAGCTAGACTTGAACAGCGCAATCTCCCGTTCAACGCATATCTTGAAGTTGAAGCAGAGAGTAAAGAACTTGGCATAAGAAAAACTGGATGCCATGGATTCTGTGAAAAGGGACCCATGCTCAGAATTGAACCTGAAGGATGGGTATACACTAAAGTTAAGATAGAAGATATTGACGAAATAATAGACAAAACACTGATAGGCGGGGAGTTTATCGAACATCTTGCTTATGTCGAAGACGGCAAACCATGCAAGACCCAGAATGATATTTCTTTCTACAAGTATCAGACGAAGAGAACACTTAAAAACTGCGGAACGATTGATTCTGAATCGATTGACGAATATATCGCTCTTGACGGCTACAGCGCACTTGCAAAGGCACTGTTTACCATGACAAGCGAAGAGATAATCAATGAGGTTTCAAACTCCGGACTTCGCGGAAGAGGCGGAGCTGGTTTCCCCACAGGAAAGAAGTGGAGTCAGGTCGCTGCCAACACAGATACACCGAAGTATGTTGTCTGCAATGGTGACGAAGGTGACCCAGGTGCCTTTATGGACTGTTCCTGCATGGAAGGTGATCCTCACAAGATTCTTGAAGGTATGATTATTGCAGGTGTAGCAACCGGTTCAACAGAAGGCTACATCTATGTTCGTGCTGAATATCCGCTGGCAGTTGCAAGACTAAGCAAGGCAATTGAGCAGGCAAAGGAACTCGGCTTTATTGGCGACAACATCCTCGGAAGCGGAAAAGATTTCCACCTTCATATCAATAAGGGAGCCGGTGCGTTTGTATGCGGAGAAGGCTCTGCCATGACGGCATCAATTCAGGGCAACCGCGGCATGCCGAGAACAAAACCACCTAGATCTGTTGACAAGGGCCTATTTAATAAGCCTACATGTCTTAACAATGTTGAGACTTTTGCAAATGTCCCGGATATTATCCTTAACGGATATCAGTGGTTCAGAGAGGCAGGCACTGAAGGAAGCCCCGGAACCAAGACATTCTCACTTACAGGCAAAGTTATTAACTCCGGCCTTATAGAGGTTCCTATGGGGACCACCGTACGTCAGGTTATTTATGATATCGGCGGCGGCATTAAGGACGACAAGCAGTTCAAGGCTGTTCAGATAGGCGGACCTTCAGGCGGATGCCTCACCAAGGATCATCTTGATCTGCCAATGGACTTCGACTCTCTCAAAAAAGTCGGTGCTATCATCGGCTCCGGCGGACTCGTTGTCATGGATGAAACAGACTGCATGGTCAACATCGCAAAGTTCTTCATGAACTTCATTTGCGAAGAGTCCTGCGGGAAGTGCACTCCGTGCCGTGAAGGCACTACCAGAATGCTGGATATTCTTAACCGCATCACTGAAGGATCCGGTAAAGAGGGAGATATAGAGGAACTCTACGAACTGGCATCGATGATTCAGGCATCATCACTTTGCGGCCTCGGCAAGACTGCTCCTAACCCTGTTCTTTCAACATTGATGCACTTCAGAGAAGAGTATGAAGAGCATATCTTTGATAAGAAGTGCCGTACAGCAACATGCAAGGGCCTCAGACACTTTGAAATTGATCCGGAACTGTGCATCGGATGCACAAAATGTGCACGTAACTGCCCAGCTAATGCAATATCCGGAGAGATTAAGAAAACGCATAAGATTGATCCAAAGCTTTGCTTCAAGTGCGGAATATGCGCATCGAACTGCCCGGTCAAGGCTATCAAGGAGGTATACTGATGTCTGATAAAGTCATGATAATAGACGGAATTGAATGCCCGTTTACTGATGAAAGAAACATTCTTGAAGTTGCAAGACACAACGGCATAGACATCCCTTCACTTTGTTACTGCGAGAATCTGTCCATATACGGCGGATGCCGTATATGTCTGGTTGAAAATGAGAAGGGCGCACTTGATGCAGCCTGCTCAATGCAGCCGAAAAACGGACTTGTCGTATACACACATTCAAAGAAGGTTCTTGAAAGCCGTAAAAAGACACTGCAGCTGTTAATGGCCAGCCACAGAAGCGACTGCCTGACCTGCCATCAGAGCGGAAAGTGCAAGCTTCAGGGATACGCAAAAAGATATGATATTTCCGAGGTTCCATACGAGGAAAACACATATTCCAAAGTTCCCGTAGATAAAACATCCAAAAGCATAGTCAGAGATCCAAGCAAGTGTATTCTTTGCGGACTTTGCATACGTATGTGCTCCGAAGTTCAGAATATAGGCGCAATTGACTTCATCAACAGAGGTAAGAAGGTCTTTGTCGCTCCTGGATTTGGAAAGAGCATGGATGAAACGGCTTGTGTCGGCTGCGGCCAGTGTGCAGCGGTTTGCCCGACCGGAGCAATAACCATAAAGGATGAAATCCCGACAGCATGGCAGTTCCTTCAGGACAAGGACAAGAAGGTTGTCGTACAGTTTGCCCCTTCTGTCAGAGTCGGTATCGCCGAAGAATTCGGAATGCCGGCAGATGTGCCTGTAACTGGTAAACTAGTAACAGCTTTACGCCGTCTCGGTGCAGATGTTGTTTATGACACGGACCTTACAGCTGACCTCACCATTCTTGAAGAAGCTAACGAGTTCCTTGACAAGGTTAAAACCGGAGCAAAGCTTCCCATGTTTACATCATGCTGCCCCGGATGGATTCAGCATGTTGAGCACAAGCATCCAGAACTGATGCCTCAGGTCTCAACCTGCGGAAGCCCGATGGCAATGCTTGGCTCATTAATACGCAAGCAGTTCAAGGATGAAGATGTATACAGCGTAGCTATCATGCCTTGCACGGCAAAGAAGTTCGAAGCCGCACGGCCCGAACTTGAAAAAGACGGAAAACGTCTTGTTGACCTTGTCCTGACAACTTCTGAGCTTGTAAAGATGATTAAGGAAGCCGGAATAGACTTTGCAAATCTTCCTGAATCTGAAACTGATTCTCCTCTTGCCAATTCAACCGGTGCAGGCGTCATTTTCGGCGTAACCGGAGGTGTTACTGAAGCTGTTATACGTTATGTTCTTGCAGACAGTTCACCGGATACTCTCCAGACCATAGCAGAGTGCGGTGTAAGAGGCCTTGAAGGAATAAAGGCATTTGAAGTTGAAGCAGCAGGGCTGAAGCTTAGAATTGCTGTTGCAAACGGACTTGCTAATGCTGATGCACTTATAGAAAAGGTCGAATCCGGAGAAGAGTATTTTGACTTTATTGAAGTCATGGCATGCCCGAACGGCTGTATCGGCGGAGGCGGACAGCCACCTGCATGCAACAAACGGAAGGCAGAACGCGAAAAGGCAATATTCAAAGCTGACGAACAGTGCCAGTTCCGCATTTCACAGGATAACCCGGATTTGAAGTATGTATATGACAGCTTACTTTGCGGCAGAGCAAAGGAACTGCTCCACATACATTATCCCGGCCACCATCATGAATAAGGGGAAAATATCTACTAAGAAGATTGCCCAGACCGCTTTAATGACAGCACTTCTCGTAATACTGCAGTTTGCAACAAAGTCCTTCGGGCAGATAGTTACAGGCTCGTGCGTTAACTTCGTTCTTGCCTCAACTGTTCTGCTCTGTGGGCTGGGCAGTGCCGTATTCGTAGCAATCATTTCTCCGATTTTCGCTTTTCTTCTTGGAATTGGTCCTGCTTTTCTGCCGATTGTTCCCGGAATCAGCGCCGGCAATCTGGTTCTTGTACTAATACTGTATCTGTTTCTCGGAAAGAAAGAAGATGCTCCGGCAATACGTAAAATATCAGCAGTGGCTGTATCTGCCATTGGAAAGTTCCTCGTATTGTTTATACTTGTTACCAAAATTATTGTTCCGCTTCTTTCGCTAAATGAGAAACAGTCAGCTATGATCAGCGCATCGTTCTCTTATCCGCAGCTTATCACTGCGTGCATAGGAGTTGCGCTTGCGGTAATCCTTTTTCCAAGATTAATCAAGGGAATCAAGAAATAAACTGAACTAATTTAATAAGCAGGAGTTGTCGTTTAACTATGTTTAACAACAACCCCTGCTTTTTAATATAGAATCTTAAGGTATTGAATATGTGACACTCTGATGGTATATTTTTTCCATAGTATTTTTGCCTTATGGCAAAAAAGGAGAATTGATAAATGGATAAGGGTATTTACTATTCACTGCGTCCGTGGCACTTCAAAAATGGTGCATCGTTCCCAATCAATGATTTTAAGCTATTTCAATACTATGCCCAGCGCTGGCAAAACTGTAAATGGATGTATGCATTGCTGATAATCCCGCCTGTCTGGATTATTCTTGCATTTGCGGTATTCATTCCCCGTGCCAATAAAATGAAGCAGGCAGCAAATAATCTTGGCATTTTGCAGGAGAAAGAAAACGCTATTGCTCTTGCAAAAGCCGGTCAGGTATCTTATCAGCCGTCACAGGCAGAAATAGATAACTGGAACAGAGCAAGTACTATGCTTGTCCGACCGGCAGATGCAGAGGTTGTACCTTTGACACCTGAAGGAAAAAAGAAGCATAGAACAAAGGTCTGGGGTATAGTTTTACTTTCTCTTGGAGTCTTTAACCTGATACTCGGCATCGTCATTGGCATAGCTGAAAAAGATGTTACAGTTATTTATGCTCTGGGCGCCTTTTTCCTGTTATTCGCCATCCCTGGACTTATTCTAATATTAGTATCTAATAAGAAGAATAAGTAACTCCGCACTTAATAGTGAAAGGTTTCCATTAGTATTGAAAACAATGTGAACATTTCATGTCGCATTATATCTCTGACTGTATTTACATAGCAGATCCCGGAAATAAGAAACATTTCCGGGATCTGCTCTATATATTGGTATTGATTTGACGTTACATTGAGTAGTCAGCGCGTCTTATAAGTTCGAGCTGGAGCTCTTTGTTGAGTGTAACGAAGTATGCGTTATAGCCGGATATTCTGACCATGAGATCACGGTATGCATCAGGGTTTGCCATTGCGGCTCTCATCGTGTCGGAAGATACAACATTGAACTGCATCTGCATTCCACCAAGATCGGAATATGCCTTTGCATACGATGTGAGGTGGTCAACTGTCTGTTCGTGTGAATCCTTTGGAGACGGATTAACCTTGACGTTGAATGCGATATTGTTGTTCATGCTTGTGGGTTCAAGTCTTGTGACATCCTTGATGTTGTCAAGAAGACTCTTGGACGCGTTTGCTTCCGGAGTAAGTCCGGGCGTGAATGGAAGAGAAGCAAGACGTCCTGAAGGAAGAGCTCCGGCAAGGGTACCGAATGCAACATGGTTGGACATTGACCAGAAGCCTGTTGTGTAGTGTCCGCCTCTGAAGTTGGTATGTGACCAGAAACAGTCCTTCATGAATTTTGTAACCCTGTTTGCCATCGCTACGGCTTCTTCACTGTCAGATCCGAATCTGGGCACTTCTGTCAGAATTTTGCTTCGCATGACGTCATAGCCTTCAAAATTTGCCTTCAAAGCGTCAAGAAGCTCGGCCATAGTAAATTCTTTTCTGTCGTATACGAGTGTCTTTATAGCCATGAGTGAGTCAACAATATCTGCAAGGCCTATGCAGGCTGTTCCGGATGAATTGTACTTGGCACCGCCTTTTGTGCAGTCAAGTCCCTTGGTTATGCAGCCGTCAAGCATTGCTGACATCAAAGGAGTCGGACGTATGACGCTGTGTGCCTCGCCGAGGTAGTTGTTATATTCGCACGCAAGGTCTGCAAGACAGGCAAGCTGAGCGGTAAATGCGTCAAAGAACTCATCAAAGGTTTTGAATTCTGTGACATCACCTGTCTTCGGACCGAGATTCCAGCGCATCAGCGGATGGTAACCATTAAACAGCGCCATCTCAAGGGCAGCGACCATATTGAACATCATGCAGTTTGTATGACCGAGATGTTTACCGGATATTGTAGGCTCAACGCATCCGGTAGCTGACCAGTCATAGAGATCACGCTGCTCGTAGTTGAGATCGACAAGAGAGGCCATGACGGTTTTGTCATTGTGTATGGATGGTGTGGACGTTGTGTTTACGTTTACTTCGCACAGACGCTTGAGATATGTCATTGAATTCTTGTCGGAATTATACCTTGCATTAACGTTGGGGTCTCTCATGCTTAGCATTTCAGTGACCTTGAGAAATACATAGGTCATGTCGTTGACTGCATCCTCACCGTCAGGAGTAATTCCGCCGAGAGTAATTGCCTGGTCTGAAGAGCTTCCTCCGAACAGATAGTTTCCTATATCAGGAGTGAGGGGCAGGTGGTCCTGACAGTTGATGTAGAAGCATCCGACCAGTTCAATGGCATGACGGATATAATTGTCTTTTTCCTCACGGGTCTTTAACTTCTTGAAATCTGCTTCAAAGTACGGCTGCAGCCACTGATCCATTCTGCCGAGAGAGAATCCGGCGTTGGAGCTTTCCATATGAACGCCTACCCAGTGAATCCATATGGCATTGACGGCCTCATCGAGCGTGCGGGCAGGAAATTCCGGAGAATGACTGACAGCTTCCGCAATAACCTGAAGCTCCTGCTTGCGTACTGGATCGGTTTCGTCATCGGCTTCCTTTTTAGCCTGCTCGGCAAGATGATGGGCATATTCAATCATTCCCTCATAGCAGTCAATCATGGCATTAAGCTCATTCTTCTTGCTTTCTGAGGCTTTCTTATCTGATTTAAGTTCAGCTTTTATCTCGTCAATAATTCCTGAAAGACCAAGTTTCAGAAGTTTCGGATAATCAAGAATCGTATGAGAGAGTGCGACGTTCTTCCACATGAATATGGCCGCCCATCTTTCATCTAGCTGCTGGGACACGGGCTCGTGGTATTTTTCCCTTACCCATTCACGGAAGTTTCTGTGTATCCAGTATGGGAATATGTCGCTGTTAATCTTTTCAATTTCTTCCTCCGACAGCGGTCCGTATGCGTTTAGCATTCTGTCCTGAACAGTAAGCAGTTCACCCCAGAAGATAAGACCTATAGCATCGGGATATATTGGAACACCGACAGTTTTCGTCGTTGTAGTTCCGGCTATCAGGTTACCTTCGCGTATGATTGGCTTTTTGTTTTCCATCAGGTATTTGAAAGCCTTGCCCTGACGTACTTCGGGAATCCATGGTGTTCCGTCCTTCTTCGTCTCAAAACCATTATCACGGAAAAAGTCTGTTACCAGAGCGGCACGTTCGATGCAGACCTCGGGAGTTCCGGTGTGATGATAGTTCAGGTATTCCTGAAGTCTGGGGAAATCCTCAAGGGCATAGCTCGTCAGATACGGGTCATCGGTAAGGCATTTAACACCCTTGTCAACCGCGTCTGCCTTCATGAATTCCTTCCTCTTGCGTTTGGGTTCGGTGACGGAGACATCTGACATTGTTTTGCCGAACTCTTCTCTCTCAACCTTCTGCTGACGCATCTGCTTGATCTGCTTGTCTTTCATCATTACAGACAGCAGAAGATTAAAGAATTCCAGGTATGCCATGTTTCCGCTGCTTGACATCTTGTTTTTCAGCATGAGGTTGAGTACCTCATTTGGCGGAAGAGATGCCAGCTGAGCAAGTACAGATGTGTCCTGAAGCGTGAGCAGTGTATCTACTCCGTCTATGCTGCCCTTGACTGTTGCTTTCCCGTCTTTGAAATTGATGCTCTGAGCGACAGAACCATCTTCGGTTGTAAGACCTATTGAGAAGTTCATCCAGCCGTCAATTGTCTTCAGATACTTCTGCTTGCTTTTTACATTCGTAAAAAGAAACGCCATATACTTCAGCACAACATTGGCGAGTGTGTTGGCGATACCGCCGGACTTGTTCTGTGACATTCTAATATACCTCTTTCCTAGCATTCTATATTTCTTGTTTTGAATATTTCTTTTATTCTGTCAATGGTTTCCCTGCTCTGCCAGCTGTCTTTGCCTTCAAGAACCTCATTGAGTTCAACACCGATTTTTTCGTTTTTAGAGTACCATGTCGGATTGTATGGCAGAAGGTCGGTTTTAATAACTCCGGTTTTCTTCATAAAGTCTGCAATGGCGGTAAGGTTTTCTTCAGTATCGGTAATTCCGGGTATCAGCGGAATGCGGGGCAGCAGGGAATAGGAGTATTTTTCTTTATCACCATATAGTCGGGCAAAGTTTTCCAGTATTGTATCGTTGTATACTCCGCAGTACTTTTTGTGCTCTTCCCGGTCAAGAAGCTTAATATCCATGTAAATATCGTCAAGATAGGGAAGGAGATACTGCTCTGCCATTGTATAATCAAACTGGCCGCAGGTTTCCAGGAGGACCTTAATTCCGTTTTCGTGAAGCTTTTTTGCAAGATTTCCGACATATTCGGTGCAAAGCGTCGCCTCACCTCCGGACAGCGTTACGCCACCCCCGGAAACATCATAAAATGGTTTGTCAGACAAAAGCTTCTTCAGCAGTTCGTCATCGTCATATTCAACCCCGACCCTCGAAATTGCTTTTGAAGGACATACATCTGCACACCTGAAGCAAAGATTGCATTTATCCCGGTCAATATAATATCTGTTGTCTGCTGAAAGGGCGTTTGCGGGGCAGACCTCACGGCATTTACCGCATCCGATGCATTCCTTCGTGTCATATGATATTTCCTGGTATGCTCTTTTGCTCTCGGGATTGTGGCACCAGATGCAGCTGAGGGGACAGCCTTTGAAAAAAACAACAGATCTTATTCCCGGCCCGTCGTCCAGTGAATTGCATTTAATATCCAGAATGAGAGGTTTCTGCATGGTATCTCCAAAAGGCAATAGATTTGTCCTCTGATGGAACACAATAACCTATGATAATCATAACATAATAGTACAATTAAAAATATCAATAATAATGACAAAATCCACCATCCAAATATGTGCTGTTAAGCAACAGGATGGTGGATATTATGTTAACTAATTATAATTCTCTCAGTACCAGTTCCGTCTGTCCCTGATTCAGCCCGATTTCAATGCGCTTGACTTTGGGATGATTTTTATACTGACTGCGGACCATATCTCTGATGGCTGTTCCGCCATGAAATCCGTGGATTACAGTAAGCCGGTAAACGTCTCCCTTGCATCTCTTTAGTTTAGCGTCAATAGCGGTTTTTGCCTGTTCTCGGGTCATGTTGTGGACATCTATTTCTTCAAATGCTGCCATACTCAGGAATTGTTCGGCCTGATGTAGCGGTCGTTTCTTGCAAGTTTATTGACTATTTTATATGCGATAAAGAACATGGCAATAACAAATATAACAAAGAACCAGTCTGAATTTGTCTCCAGCTCTGTTGCGAGATAGTCATATAATCCGTGGAGAAAAACTGCAGAACCGAGCGACAGCCACTGTAGGCGTTTGCTTGCACCGGTATTTCCGGCAAGTGATTCACGCTTTGCAGCACCATAGAAAGCACCCATGAACACTCCAAAGCAGGCATGACCGGGAACAGCAGTTATAGCGCGTGCTATGGCGGTTTCAAAGCCGTAGGAGATAACATAGGCTATGTTTTCCCATAAGGCAAAACCGAGAGAGACAAATACAGAATAAACAAGGCCGTCAAACTGGCAGTTGAATGCACTGTGTCTCCATGTTTTCCATTTGAGAACAAGATACTTGAATCCCTCTTCACTTAAAGCTACAACTATGAAGTTGAGCAGAATGTTATAGACTTTCGAACCCTCGGTGCAGACGAAGGGAAGAAGGGCAATTCCAATTTCCTCGGTGACAACTGCAAGAGCAGTTGAGAGTATTCCCCAGAGCACCAGCTTGAGGAGCAGAGATGTGGGTTCCTTTTCAAGCTTGTCTTTTTTGTAGACATAAATGAGCAAAATGACTGCGGGAATGACCGCTGCGGTAATAAGGACGGGGCTCACATATAAATTCTGAAGTACTAAAAACATTACAGACTCTCCTTTATCTTTTCAAGCCATGTATAAGGTACAGAAACCTTTCCAGTACCGCACCCAAGGCGGATTTCCGGTTTGATATCGCCATGGTAATCACTGCCGCCGGTTTTCAGAAGGCCGTAATCTTCACAGATGCGTTCAAGATAAGCCATCTGGCCGCATGTGTGACTGGGATGACGGCATTCCATGCCGGTAACACCAAAGCGCATACATTCGCGTATTAGATCGTCAAGAGAATTCTTTTCATATTTATATTCAAAAGGATGTGCAATGACAGCAATTCCGCCGGCACCTGTAATAAGAGCGATACACCGTTCAAGGGACAGTGTTGTCCTTGGAAACCAGTACGGTCTGCCTTTTTCAAGGTACTTGTCAAATGCATCGCTGACATTCATGGCCAGTCCGTTTTCTGCAATGACTTCGGCAAAGTGAGGTCTGCCGACTATCTCTCCAAACCGTTCTTTCATTTCGTCGTAAGATACAGCAATTCCATCGTTCCGCATCGCTTGGACAATTTTTTCGTTTCTTTCGTCGCGGTCATCAATAATCTGCTTCAGCTGCTTCTTTAGTTCGGCATTGTCTATGTCTATATAATAACCGAGAATGTGGACTTTTGTAATGAATTTGGTGGAGAACTCAATTCCTGGAATAAGTTCTACGGGACTGCTGTGAGAATCAATAATACCGGAAACTGTATCGTGGTCCGTGACGGCAACGGCCTTTAGGCCGCAGCTGGAAGCAAGAGAGAGCACTTCCTCTGCAGTTTTTGTGCCGTCCGAAGCGGTAGTATGAACATGAAGATCGACAATATCCATCATAATATGTTCTCCCGGATAAATCTGTTGGCATAGCGGTATATGTCCTCAACATCCTCTCCTATGCTGAACTGACCATTCTCATATAGTATATTGCCGTTAACGATGGTCATAAGAACATTGTCTTTGCTGCCGGAATAAACCAGGTTGGAAATAATATTGATTTCAGGCTGCATATTCGGACGATGCATATCAACAACAATAAGATCAGCCTTCTTGCCGATATCAATATCGTCACAGTCATATAGACCCATCATTTGAGCACTGTTGCGGCAGGCCATTTTGAGAACATCATCTGCAGGACATGCGGATGCATCGCCCTCTTTTTCCTTCTGAAGAACGGAAACGAGATACATTTCGCGCCACATATCAAGAGCATTGTTTGAAGCGGCTCCGTCTGTGCCGATTGCAATTTTCACCCCTGCTTTTCTCATTTTTTCAACCGGAGCGATGCCGGATGCCAGTTTAAGATTGGAGGCAGGGCAGGTAACAGCATAGAGATTCTTTCTGGCAAACAGATCAATGTCTTCGTCTGTCATATAGCAGCAGTGGAAACCGCCGCCGCCGTATTTGAAGAATCCGATTTCGTCCAGAAGCTGCGGAGGTGTTTTTCCGTATCTGTCAATGCAGCCCTGAACTTCGGATTTTGTTTCACAAAGGTGAGTAAAACAAGGAGCCTTGTATTTTTCCGCAAGTTCGGCGCAGTACATCATACGTTCCATTGATGTTGTGTATTCAGCGTGAATACCAAGCTTGACCCTTTCACCAAACTTCAGATACTCGCGCTCAATTTTGCTTACGTCCTTGTCAAAGTTGTTAAGGCCCAGACAGATTATCCCCTTGAAGCCGGTGTCGTACATTGCCTGCATGTAGGCATCATTGAATATGTACATGTCGAATGAAGACGTAATACCGGATGAAAGATATTCCAGCACGGCAAGTTTTGTCAGATAGTAGATGCTTTCATCATTGAGTTTAGCCTCATTTGGCCAAACTATTTTTTCAAGCCAAGACTGAAGCGGCAGATCATCCGCGAGGGATCTGAGAAAAACCATGGATGAATGCGCATGTGCATTTTTGAAAGACGGCATTAACAGGTTTCCATTAAGGTCTATTTCACGGTCAAAAGGTCCGGGGGCGGATGTAATAACGCCGTCTTCAACCCAGACTTCATCTTCGCATAATGAGTAGTTCTTTAAAACTTTTCCGTTATAAAATCTCAGCCTTGCCAAAACTCACTACCTCCGCACTGTTTAATTATTTCACTTCTCGTCTCCATCATACCGGTATAGGTGGGCATGATAATAACTGGTTTATCTGATTTGTTGAGGGTGGAGATTAATTCTTTGCAGTTCTTGATTTTTACAAGCTTATCCTTAAGTCCGGCCTTTACAAGACGCTCGTACATTTCATCCATCCGCATGCCTGAGACATAGATAGTACCGACCTTGCACTCGTTGAGAAGCTCAAAGTTCGTGCTGTCAAGCCAGCTTATGTCCACACCATCGGATATATTGTTGTTGAGATATATGGAAAGATTAAATTCCTCATCAAGTCTGCTGAGAAACTCCAGAACCTGATCACATCCGGCTCCATTTTTTACAAGTACCATTTTGCCGCCGCATTTTCCGATATTCAGCTGTTCCATACGTCCGAATCCGCATTTGAATGTGGACAGGGCATTGAGAATTACATCATCGGCTACTCCGCACTCATGAAGCGCAAGATAAGAACCTATGGCATTATAAATATTGTACATGGCCGGCAAATTGATATCTGCGGTAAGCATATCATTGCCGTGAGTGAACTCTATTCGAGAAGATGAGATATCCGATGAGAGAATTGAACTTACTTCAACATCTGCTGCTTTTCGGCTAAAACCGCACTTTTTACATCTGAAGCCGCCAAGATGTGAAAACGTCCTGTAGTCAAACGTCAGTTCTCCACCGCACAGCGTGCATTCATTGACATCACTGGTTCCACCGCTTTTCATAGATTTAACGGCATTTTCACTGATACCATAGGACACTACTTTGTTCGGAATTCCTTCAGCGAGAGATGCGCTGACAGCATCATCAGCATTAAGTACAACTACCGCTCCAGGTGCATTCTTTATTCCAGTAGCAATTCCGTCGCGTGTGTTTTTGACTCCGCCAAACCTGTCAACCTGATCAACAAATATATTGGTAACATATATTACCTTAGGCTGAAGAAATCTGCACACTTCCTTAGATGCATACTCATCTGTTTCGAGAACCGCATATTTCTTGGTGCATTTTCCGGATAAAGTGGAATTGACAATAAAATCTGTTGCAATACCTTCAATTAGATTTGCTCCGCTTCTGTTGGCAAAATATGTGTATCCGGCGTCTTTGATACCTTCTTCAACTATGCGGCAGCTTGTTGTTTTTCCGTTTGTGCCTGTTATGACTATAGAATTAACGCCCTTCCCGAGATGAGACAGAAGATCCGGGCAGATTTTCAGCGCGATTTCGCCGGGCTTGGCTGTACCGCCTCTGTGAAGAATGCGGCATGCAAGCCGAATTAACTTTCCGATTAATACTGCAAAAAAAACTTTCATACAATTACGTGCAGGAAGTTGAGCCTTCCGATATAACAGCGCGTATTTCTCCTAACATTTCAGATTAATAACTTTAAAATTATAACACAAACCGAATCAATATAAAAGGAAAAGGAACAGGCTCTCCTGTTCCTTCCTTATATATATGAGGACAAAATGAAAAAGATGAAATCTCTGCTTGCGAGTATATAGTATCAATAAGATGTTACGCAAATAAGGGAAATATTGTTACAGAAATATTAAGTTGTAAAAAACTCAGACAGGATATATCCTGTCTGAGCCTGTTATGCCGGTGGCCGGACTTGAACCGGCACGGTGTTGCCACCAACGGATTTTAAGTCCGCATTGTCTACCATTCCAACACACCGGCAAACAACATTGTTAATTTATCACTCGGTGTGCTATAATGTCAATATGAAAAAGCGCCTGATACTGTTCACAATTTTTATACTTCTTTTTTTATGCCTTGCTTTACTGATTTCGGCAACGACAAGGCCTGTTATTCCGTCTGACAGCATGGGGAAAATAGCGGTCTATACCAGAAACAAACCTAAAGCTGAGCTTACAGTTGCAGTAATTGATTCCAACGGGGAGACTGTCACGGCCTACGGACATGACGGCAAAATTATCGAAGTACCGCAAAGAAGCTATGAGATAGGCGATATAAGCAAAACTTTTACTGGCGCACTTGTTTCCAAGGCAATAATTGAAGAGAGAATGCGTATACAGGACAAGCTTTCTGACCACATGGTTCTAAGCGCCGGCACCTATGCGCCGTCCATGTTTGAGCTTGTGACCCATACCTCTGCATACGGAACTTATCCGGGATACTCAAAGAATAAATTCAAATCCGGAAAAAATCCTTTTTCTAAATCAAGCTATCCTGAACTGATTACTGTTATGGATGATTTTAGGCTGAACCAGACACCGCCGTACATGTACTCGTATTCAAACTTCGGAGCGGCTGTTGCCGGAATGGCGGTCGAGGACACATTCGGTGAGGAATACTATGACCTTCTGTCGGATTATCTTGATGAACTCGGCCTTAAGGAGACTTATGTAGCTTTGAGCAGGGAACAGGCTGCCGAGGGTGGCTGGGTCTGGGCACAGAGCGATGAATATATTGCTTCGATGGGACTTAGCAGTACAGTCAATGATATGATCAAATATGCAAAAATGTTCCTTTCGGGAAACAGAAGGGAACTTAACTACTGCTCAACACCTCTGGTGGAAATTAACATGGAGACGAATGTCGCAGTTTTCTGGAATGTATCACAAAGCGGAGTACTCAGCCACAGTGGTGAAACTTCCAGATACTCTTCAGAGATTGTGATTGACAGGGCTAATCAAAGAGCGGTAATCGTACTTTCAAACTATCCTTCGGATAAATACGGAAGTGTACAGGATATCGCGGAGGCAATAATAAGCGAGAGCTTCAGCTGAAGCTCTCGTATTTTTTGGTCAGATCAGGATTGATAAGGCTCTCGCCGACTTTGTAAATATCTCCGGCACCTACTGTGAAGATAACATCGCCGGGTCTGGCAATTGCCCAAAGAGTATGTTCTATACCTTCGAAGTCCGGATAGAATGACGCATTGGGAAGCTTTTCAAGCATGTCTTCTGAGGAAATGCCAATCGTGTTTTTCTCCCTGGCTGCATATATCTCTGCCAGAAGGACAACGTCCGGACGCTTGAGCTGGGTTATAAAGTCGTCAAACAGTGCGGCAGTTCTTGAATAAGTGTGCGGCTGGAAAATAATAATTGTTCGCTCGTAGTTTAAAGTTTCCAGCGTATCGAGAAGAGCTTTCAGCTCTCCGGGATGGTGCGCATAGTCATCATATACATCTGCACCCTTGAATTTGCCCTTGTACTCAAAACGTCTTCCGGCACCGTTGAATCCTGCCAGCCCGTACTTGATGGCATTGGGACGTATCCCGAGACAAATGGAGGCGGCAGTTGCCGCAAGAGCGTTTTTGACATTGTGTATACCCGGGACATGGAGTGTCACGTCCGTAAACAGATTATTCTTGTAGTAGATGTCGAAAGTTGTTGTAACACCGCTGAACTTGATGTTTTTTGCATAGACATTAGCCTTGTCGGTTAAACCGAATGTGATCATCTTTTTGCCTAAGCCCTCAAGAGCGTCCATGGTGTTGGCATCGTCGTAGTTTGCAACCACATATCCGTCATCGGGAACCTTGGAGGCAAATATGCGGAAGCTTCTTTTGACTTCGTCAAGATCCTTGAAGAAATCCAGATGGTCAGCTTCTATGTTTAAAATGACGGCTATAGTTGGGAAAAAGCTGAGGAATGAATTGTAGTACTCACAGGCTTCCATAACAATGGTGTTTCCACGGCCAATTCTGTGTCCAGCATTCAAAAGGGGAAGGGTTCCGCCAATCATGACGGTCGGGTCTTTGTCTGCCGCCATGAGAATGTGGGTACACATGGATGTTGTCGTGGTTTTTCCGTGTGTTCCGGAAATGCAAAGGGCATTGTTATAATCCTTTGAAATGGTACCCCATGCCTGTGTACGTTCAAATATGGGTATACCCATTTCCATGGCTTTCGCTATTTCAGGATTGTCGTCATGTACCGCAGCAGTACGGACCACAAATTCAATGTCTTCCGTAATATTATCGGCACTGTGTCCTATTGCAACCTGGATACCTAGATTCTCCAGATTCTTTACATTCTGGCTCTCAATGGTATCGCTTCCGGAGATGTTAATGCCCATATCAAAGAGTACTTCAGCAAGAGAGGACATACTAACACCACCGATGCCGATGAGGTGACCTCTTCTTCCCGGACTCATATAGTTTTCAAAATCAGCCATATCTTGCCCCACGTTTCGAAATAAGCTATAATCAAAAGCGTAAACATTATAATAGTCAGAGGCTTTTTTTTCAACCATGGAATTAAGTGTACCCAAACATGTCAAAACGATTTTAAAGACCCTTTCTAGCCACGGATACCTTGCATGTATTGTAGGTGGCTGCGTAAGGGATATTTTACTCGGCATTACTCCGAATGACTGGGATATTTCCACATCAGCATTTCCAGAGGAAGTCATGGAACTGTTTCCCAATTCTAAGGGAACGGGTCTGAAACACGGTACTGTCACCGTCAAAATTGACTCTAAATATGCCGAAATAACTACATTCAGGACTGACGGGGAATATAAGGATCACAGACATCCGGAAGAGGTAAACTTTATCGGAGATCTTACAGGAGACCTTGCGAGGAGAGATTTTACAATCAACGCAATTGCCGTTACAGCAGATGGTACTGTAATGGATCCTTTTCACGGAGCCGAGGACATTGAACGGAAGATTATCAGAGCCGTTGGTGACCCTGACAGAAGATTTGAAGAGGATGCACTGAGAATGCTCAGAGCTTTCAGATTCTCATCAAGACTGGACTTTGAAATTGAAAATGAGACCTATGCGGCCATTAGAAAAAATGCACCGCTTTGCGAGTCACTTGCCGCCGAACGTGTACGTGATGAAATTGAGAAAGTTTTAATGACATCATGCCCGGAGTCAATGTATGACGTGATTGATTGCGGACTAATCGACAGATATATCAAGAAGCATCTCAGCAGAAAAGACGGTCTCAAGCGCATTGCTTCAATGCCGAAGAAAGCAGTAGTCAGGTTTGCCGCATTTACTACCATCCTTGAGGCAGACGAATGTATTGACTCAATATGGGATTTTCTTTCATCTCTGAGACTTGACGGAAGAACAATCAGATGCTGTACTGATTCCGGGAAAATAGTAAAATGCCCTCCGCCGGAAGATAAAATTAGCTGGAAAAAACTGTTGAGAAAATATGGCGTGGATGCGGTTGAGTGCGCTGCGTCTGTTTGGGATGCGCTATACGAAACACAGTATACCGATTCTCTGAAATCCGTTATGAAAAGCGGAGAATGCTTCTCTGTTCACCATCTTGCTGTCAATGGGAACGATATTGCTTCTTTTGGATATAAGGGCAAGGAAATAGGTGAAATGCTTGAATTTCTCCTTGATTATGTGATTGAATATCCTGAAAACAATACAAGGGATAAATTGATGCTGTTATGCTCGAATTCAGACCAATAACATTAAAAGACAAGAAATGGATGGATCCCATCCTGAAAAGACAAAATAGCCGCAGCTGTGACTTCAATTTCAGCAATCTTTATGTCTGGGACAGGTATTACAAGATGCTTGCCGCAAAGACTGGCGAAAGGATAGTACTGAGGAATCTGAGCGAAGAAAAGCCAATGTATTCATTCCCAGTCGGAAGCGGGGATTTGTATCCGGCTATCCTGGCAATAGAGGAATACTGCGCTTCATACGGTGATAGTCTTATTCTCTGCGGAATCGAGGAAGAGGGCATGGAGCAGATTGAAGCCATGTTTCCGGGAAAGTTTAGCTTTGAACTGGATGAACAGGAATGCGATTATATCTACCTCGCCGAAAAACTATCAACGTTTTCCGGAAAAGCTCTTCATGGACAGAAAAACCACTGCAACCGGTTTGAGAAAGAGCATGACTGGGAATTCGTAAGCCTTACAAGAGAACTTATTCCCGGCTGCATAGATATGCTAAGATGTTGGACGGAAACCAACAAAGACCGACTGGACAGATCAATTACGGTTGAACATGACGCAGCGACTAGGGCATTTGCGGCATATGAAGAACTGGATTTAGAAGGAGGAGTGCTGTTGGCCGATGGAGAGATTGTAGGATACTCAATCGGCGAGATGACAAACGATGATACCTTTGATGTCCACTTTGAAAAGGCGGAAACCGAAATAAACGGAGCCTATACAATGGTCTGCCGTGAAATGACAAAAATGGCAATGAACAATCATGAGAACCTTGTTTATATTAACAGAGAGGATGATATGGGCCTCGAAAGGCTTCGTCAGGCAAAGCTTAACTTGAAGCCGGAATATATTTTAAAGAAATACATTGCGACAAGCAGATAAATAATGGCCGGAAAGAACATGAATACAATTGAGATTCATCCGATGAAATGCGGCGAAATCACACCACCGGGAGGCAAAACCTACCCGGCTTACTGCTATTTGGTAATCCACCCTGTACACGGGAAGATTCTCATTGATACAGGACTGAGCAGCGATAGCATCAAGCTCTGGCCAAAGTATCTACGCATGCTGATGAATCCCAAAATGGGCAGCGACAGTGATGCCGTGTTCCAGCTTAATCAACTTGGCATATCTCCTTATGATATTGACCTCCTTATAATAACTCATCTTGATGCTGATCATATAAGCGCCCTAAACGATTTTGCAGGGAAGGCCAGGATGATTGTTATGGCGGAGCACGAGTATTTCTATTCGTGCAGAACGGTTTACAGATTTCGCCAGCCGCCAGAACTATGGCTTAAGTACGCGGATTATATTGATAGAAGGTATTTTACATCTGTAAAACTGGGCCCCGAGGGCAGAGGATTTGATGTCTTTAATGACAGATCCGTAATCTGTATTCACACGCCCGGACACACAGAGGGGCAGATAGCAGTAATGGTCAGTAATGGCAGAACATTGTCATCCGACGGACTGAATCTGGAGGGCAAATATATTCTGTTCGGTTCGGATTCTGTATTCAGACCGATGACTTTTGACGCAAAGGGTCAGGAGAAAGCAAAAGAATGGATGGACAGAATTAGAGACGATGACGACTGCAGTTTGATTCTTAATTCACACGACTCTCTCTCAGAGAAACACTTTCAAATACGATAAATGAATAATGAAACGGCTGAAAGATACCTGAATATCTCTCAGCCGTTTTTTAGTTGTATAGAAAAATGCAGCTAGGCGGGAAGCCCGTTCGTCTCAAATAATAATCTGTAGTAATCGCTTTGGAGTATTTCTCTGGATACGTCAAACATATCGTTTACATACTGTGCCGTTGAAACAGCATATTCAGTATCACAGCTTGTCTCATCAGATGTTGCATTATAGTACCCTTCATCACTAATCCAGCTCCTGTCAGCGAAAACAACAAGGCCGGGTGAATCAGACATAATATCGTTGCCCATAAGCAGACGAGAATCGTATTCCACACCGAACATATTCAATAGTGTCGGCAAAATATCTAGTGGACAGCAGACTTTATCAAAAACTTTGTGGTCTATATCTTTTGACCAGATAATGAGAGGGGACCTGTACTTCTCAAATTCGTTTTCAAGCGGACCTCCATTGAACTGTTCAAGATATTTGTCCGGAAGCCCGTAGGGGTAATGGTCGTTGGAGAGAACAAACACTGTATCATCGGGGAGATTCTCAATCAGATATTCCAAAGCCTGATCAAGTTCCATCTGGCAGGCGATATAGGCTGAACAGGTTTCGCTCCAGCCTTGTGACAATAAATCCTGTACATCTAGATAGTGCCTGACGCACATTTCATTTCCAACAAAGTTGTAATGCAGATGCCCGGAAACCGTCATGTAATACACATTGAACGGCTCTGCAGATACATAATCAGGAACAGATGCCTCAGCCATGTCAACATCGCTTTCAGGCCAGTGATATTCGATATTCAGACCGCCGTTAAGTCCCTTGTATTTATAACCAATATTCTTGTGTGTTTTGTTGCGGTTATAGTAGGCATAGTCATTGTTGTGATAGGCAAAGCTGTTATAGCCCATCTCATTAAGAGAATTGGCTATTGAGTAAGGAAAATAGTTGTTTTGGGATGAAGAGAAGGTCCAGGTGCCACTGACGGGAAGAAGAGAAAGCAAAGTCGTATATTCACCATCGCTTGTTGAAAGCTCCCAAAGCGGATTATAGTAATTATAAAAGGTATACCCTTCGTCATACAGTTTACATAATGTTGGACAGTGTTCTTCGTTTAATGCCCACAGGCTGAAGCTTTCGGCACATATCCAAACTAGATTTCTTCCTTCGAATACGCCAGAATACTCGTTCTTGTTTGTCGGAGCCTTTGAAGAAATGAATTGGTTAACATAATCCATTCCTTCGACATTAATATTTAATTCTTGCACGTTATATTCAACTGTTGTTTCTTCACTTACAGCATTTGACTCGGGGCTTGGCTGCGGAGTCTGTGAAACAGAGGAAGTATTTGCGGGTTGTATTGGTTCTTCAATTTCCGGACGCAGGTCAAGGTAAGACATCGTAAGTATACCGAACCTGTTTGCTGCAAGATTCAGGTTGGGATTTTTCTTGTACAGGTAGGATGGACTCATAACACCGTGTTCATCGTTCAGAACAAGATATGTGGCTGCGAATCCCATAATGACAAAAGAGACAATCATAATAATAAAACTGGGCTTCTTGAATAGCTTCTTTTTAAAGACAAGCCATGCGATAAGCGGAAGCAGTTCCAAAATTATGTAAACCTTTGAATCCCAGATTCCCTTCAGAGTTTCTCTCCAGTAGTTTTCAAAAACTTTTCCCGCACCGGTTACTGAATAAAGGGTTGCGTATGTTTTGAATATCTCCTTATATACTGTCTGGGCACAGATGAGAATGGTTATGATTACAATGAAAAATGTTGCTATCCATCTTTTTCTTGACAGTGCCGTCAAAAGAAAACCTATTGTTAGGGAAAACAGGATTACATAGAGAAGATTGTCTAGGGAAAATCTTGCTATTATTTCCAGATATAAAATTGAAAGTGGAAAGAATAAATAAAACATGTTTCAAATATTACCACTTTATTGCAAAATAGGCGAGAAAAATACTGTATTTTTCTAAGTTTTTTCATTCCATTTGCTGCTGTTTTTTGCTATAATGCCATGGCACGAATAAAGGTGGTATAAATAATGAATGATGAATTGACTAAAGTCGATATAGAAAAGATGAAAGCGGAACTTGATGCAAGGTATGCGGAGATGCCTGCAATTCTTGAAGAAGTCAAGAGAACAAGAGCTTTTGGCGATCTTAGCGAGAATTTTGAGTACAAGGCTGCAAAGCAGGCACAGAACAGATGCCGCAGCCGCATCAGATATCTTGAGGGAATGATAAAGACAGCAAAAGTCTATGATGACACTTCCGCGGAAGATGAAGTCGGACTTTTTGATAAGGTAACGATTTATATTCCGGAGGATGATGATACTGAAGTTATTCAGGTAGTTTCGACTGTACGCACAGATCCGAGAAAAGGACTTATAAGCAAGGAATCTCCTTTCGGAAAGACTGTCCTTGGGAAAAAAGTCGGCGACGAGATAACTGTTGTTGTAAATGACAGCTACAGCTATAAAGCGGTAATAAAGTCAATAGAAAAGTGCGAGGATGACGGATCGGCGCCGCTCCTTGAATATTAAAGGAGCATATATTATAATTTATAAAATATGGATAACAGACCAGTAGGAATATATGACAGCGGTCAGGGAGGGCTTACAGCACTGAGAGCCTTCCGCAGGCTCCTGCCTGAGGAAAATGTAATATACTTTGCGGATACTGCACGTTGCCCGTACGGCAACAGAGAGGTATCCGAGCTTCGTGCTATAACGAAGGAAATCCTTGACTATTTCAAGGAGAGAAACGCCAAGGCGACACTGGCGGCCTGCGGAACACTCTCCGTTAATGCATATGATATTATTGACTGCTACGAAATCAAGTCCTTTAATGTGCTTCAGCCGGCCGTAAGTGCTCTTGTAAAAGCCGGAAACGGAGGCGCAATCGCTGTTATTGCGACAAATGCAAGTGTCAAGTCAGGGGTATATAAAAAAACTATCGCTGAAAAATGTAACAGGGAAGTCTATGAAATTGCCTGTCAGGATTTTGTCACTTTGTGCGAAACTGGTCACACTGACAAAAACGACCCCGAACTGAAGAAATCAGTTGAAAGCTATCTTTGCGGAATAAAGGGCAAGGTTGATACACTGCTTCTTGGATGTACTCATTTCGGACTAATTGAGGAAGCCATCAGCGAATACCTTCCCGGAGTGGAAATCGTTTCTGCTGCCTCTGCATCTGCAAGGGCACTTGCAGATTATCTTATTGATAACAATCTTACAGGCGGAGAGGGAACCGAAGAAATCATTTGTAGCGGGTATAATGTATGCTGAGAGACGTAATTATTGATATTAAAGCCTGCCAGGACGACGGTGAGACAGGCAACATCGAGTTTACAACCGAAGGACACTACACCTTCGAGGATGATGTCGGGTGTATAACCTATCTTGAAACCGATGTTACGGGAATGAAGGGGACAAGGACATCCGTTTTCGTCATGCCTGACCAGATAGTCGTCGACAGAGATGGCGTTGTGACCAGCCGCATGGTTTTTAAGGAAGGGGAGAAGAATCAGTTTCTTTACCAGACACCCTACGGCAAAGCAACCATGGGAATAGATACAAGGTCGATAAAGCAGGATTTCGGCGTACTCGGAGGAAATGCGGTTATTGACTATGTTGTTGACGTGGAACATACAGTTTTCTCAAAGAATAAGTTCCTAATAAGTGTAAAGGATGCGGGAGATACAGCTCATGCCTAATTTGATTGCAGATGCAAAAAACAGAATAAATGAAATACTATTAAGTGCGTATCAGCAGGCTGCCAAAGCCGGCGAACTTCCTTCGGATGCGGAGCTTAAAGGCACTGTTGAGATTCCAAAGGATTTAGTGAACGGGGATTTTGCAGCCAATCATGCGATGGCGGGAGCAAAAGCTTTGCATATGTCTCCAAGAGCAATTGCGGATGCTCTTGTTAAAAATGCATGTCTTGACAACACATGGTTCGACTCTATTGAAGTTGCAGGCCCAGGATTTATCAACTTCAGACTCAATCACAGCTGGTACGAGGATGTTCTGCATGAAATAAACAAGAGCGGAGACGATTACGGTAAGATTGACGAAGGAAAAGGCCGTAGCGTAATGGTGGAATTTGTTTCAGCAAATCCTACCGGTCCGATGCACATGGGCAATGCAAGAGGAGGAGTTCTCGGTGATGCACTTGCCTCGGTCCTTTCAATGGCGGGTTATAAATCATACCGCGAGTTTTACGTTAATGATACTGGTAATCAGATTGAAAAGTTCGCACAGTCTATTGATCTGAGATACCGTCAGCTTGTTCTTGGCGAGGAATCCGTATATTTTCTTAAGGATGACGAGACAGAGGAAAACGCCAAGGTTCCCGAGGGAGCTATAATATTCCCGAAAGACTGCTACCACGGAGAGGATATAATTACTATAGCAAAACTGTTCCGTGAAAAATACGGGGATGAATATCTTAATAAGCCCAAAGAGGAAAGGTTCGAAGTTATGTCAACCTTTGGGCTTGATAACAATATACCTAAAATGAAAAAAGATCTTGAAAGATATGGTATCAGCTATGATAACTGGTTCTTTGAAAGCAGTTTACATAATACGGGATATGTTGAAGATACCATGAACGAGCTCACAAGGCTTGGGTACACTTATGAAAAGGATGGAGCACTTTGGCTCAAGACTACTGAACTCGTAGAAGGCTGTGAGAAAGACGATGTTCTAAGACGTGCAAATGGTTTTTACACGTATTTTGCTTCGGATATCGCATATCACAGAAATAAGCTTCTTGTTCGTGGATTTGATAATGCAATTAACGTCTGGGGTGCCGACCATCATGGTCATGTTGCAAGACTAAAGGGTGCGCTTGATGCTCTTGGCCTGGATGGAACACACAGACTTGATATCGTTCTCATGCAGCTTGTAAAACTTCAGGAAAATGGCGTTGAAGTCAGAATGTCAAAACGTACGGGAAAGATGATTTCACTTTCAAATCTGCTTGATGATATTCCTGTGGATGCTGCAAGGTATTTCTTCAACTCACGCCCGGAAAGCGCGGTAATATTTGATCTTGAACTTGCCAAGCGCCAGGACAGTGAAAACCCTGTTTATTATGTCCAGTATGCTCACGCAAGAATTTGCACCATGATTGCTAATCTAGAGAGTGAAGGATATGGTGTTTTAGAAGATGCGGATTTGTCATTGCTTAACGAAGAGGCCGAGAAGGATCTTATCAGACAGCTTGCGCTTCTTCCGGAAACCATACGCATTGCAGCGCGTGATTATGACCCGAGTCATATAAACACATATGTGACGGAGCTTGCAACCAGATTCCATAAATTCTATACTGTATGCCGTCTGAAAGGCGAGAAGGACGACATTCTTAACGCAAGGCTATACCTCGCAGATACTGTTAGAAAAGTACTCGAAATTTCACTGAATGTTATCGGAGTAAGTGCACCGGAGAAGATGTAATGACAAACGAGGAACTGAAGCTGATTACAGCTTCAAACATAATAAACCTCAGAACATCAAAAAAGCTTACACAGGCAGAGCTCGGTCAGATACTGAATTATTCGGATAAGACTATTTCCAAGTGGGAACGTGCGGAGGCTATACCTGATGCATTTGTTCTTACGCAGATTGCTAATTATTTCGGAGTAGATGTAAATTATCTTCTGTCATCGCATGTCGACTGGGAATTGTTTGTCACAGAAGAGGAACAGAAGGATGCTATGTATGATGCCAATGCCGTCATTGCTGTTACGCTTCTGGGTGTTCTGACAGCCGCAGTTCTAGCGTTTGCTATCTGTTGGCTTTGCGGTCTTTTTGAGTGGAAAATTCTTTTGATAGGAACAATGTGCATGTCAGTTGTTTTCCTCATTCTTGACTGCGTTTTCAAAAAAGGGGCAAATCTAAAGATTTCACTGACGCTGTTAATTGTCAATGCGTTTGTCCTCGTGTATTTTCTGTTTGAAAAGCATACACCTTGGCAGATTTTCCTCGCTATGATTCCAGCTATTGTACTTGCAATTGTTGCCACGGAGATAAACAGGCATGATTCTCCTATTCGTAGAATGAAAAGGTAAAGCAGTAGAGTGACAAACTCTGCTGTTTTTTTTATTATTGAACCAAACCAAAAGAGAGGTATAAGAAATGTATGTATTAACATGTGAATCGACTGCAGATCTTACAAAAGAAAGATTTGAAGAGAGAAATATTAAGTATGTACAGTTGCATTTTGCCATTGACGGAAAGGAATACTTGGATGATTTCGGCGAATCTGTCCCTTTTCCGGAGTTTTATGATAGAATAAGAAATGGAGCTGATACCAGAACTTCTCAGGTGAACATTTCCGAGTATGTTGCATTTTTTGAAAAGTTTCTTGAGGAGGGAAATGACATCGTCCATGTCTGTCTTTCCTCGGGTATATCCGGAACTATTAATTCTGCAAGAAATGCAGCGGCAATTCTGAAGGAAAGATTCCCGGAGAGAAAAATCTTTATTGTAGATTCTCTCGGAGCATCTTCCGGATACGGATTTCTGGTTGAGGCGGCTGCTGACAGGCGCGATGAGGGTATGCTCCCAGGAGAACTGGTTACTTGGATTGAGGAGAACAGACTCAAAGTACATCACTGGTTTTTCTCAACGGATTTGTCCACATACGTTCGTGGAGGCAGAATATCCAAAGCTGCTGCAATTTTTGGAGGCGCTCTGCAGATTTGTCCTCTTCTCAACATGGATGACCTCGGCAGGCTTATTCCAAGGGAGAAAATACGCACAAAAAAGCGTGTAATACAGGAAATCGTAAAACGTATGGAGGAACATGCACAGGGCGGACTTGAATACAGCGGGAAATGCCAGATTTCACAGTCCGACTGCTATGAAGATGCAAGAGCTGTTGCCGATTTAATAGAAGAGCGTTTCCCAAATCTTGACGGGAAAGTTCAAATCTACTGGGTTGGAACCACAATCGGATCACACACTGGTCCCGGAACCGTTGCACTCTATTTCTGGGGTGACGAGAGAGTACGCTGAAATCAAAATACGTCAAATCCCGAAAGCTTTTTGTCTTTCGGGTTCTGATTTATTACAATCTCTTCATCTAGGTTTTTCTGGAATTTCAGGAGGTTTACTTCATGAGTAAAACAAAAAACATAATTTTGACAATTATTTGTTTAATGCTTGCACTAGTGCTTATTACTGCATGCGGAAAGACTTCTGATGTTCCGGCACAGACACAGGCATCTCCTGAGAGCGGAAATGTTCAGGAAACCGATGGAGTATATAAGGTTTCTACGACCGAAGAGTTTCTTTTGTCCATAGGATCTGACAGAACAATCGTTCTTGCGCCCGGCGAATATAATTTGTCACAGTCGGTAACAATAGGACAGATGCGAGGGCTTGACTATCATTATGAGGAAGTATATGACGGATACCAGCTTGTGATAGACGGAGTATACAATCTGACCATAGAAGGAAGCGAAGATACTGTTATCTGTACCGACCCAAGATATGCAAATGTAATTAAGTTTGACGGATGCAGATATTTAACTCTGAAAGGATTTACGGCAGGACATACGGACGAACCAGGATACTGCCAGGGAGGAGTTATTGAATTTGACAACTGCGAGGATGTTTTCGTAGAGTCATGTGCTCTTTACGGATGCGGAACTTGTGGTATTTGGGCGGAGAATACCGACAGAATACAGGTTACTTCTGCGGAAATCTACGAGTGCAGCTTTAATGCAGTATGGCTTGAATGCTGCCGTGACGCAACTTTTGAAAACTGCACAATCAGAAATATTTCGAATAATAATGCACGTTTATTCAGCTTTGATGTTTGCACGGATATCAATGTGTCCGGATGCGAAATCTTCGGATGCAATGCACAAAGCCTTCTGTGCCCCGGATACTCATCCAATATTTACTTCACCGGGAATCTTGTAAGGAACAGTACATTTACGGACTCGGTTTTTCATCTGAAAAACTCGGCTGTCGTTGACAACTGTGAATTCAGAGACTGCAGTATTTCCACCTGGTATGACGGAGACGTTAAGGCCGTGAACTCATCCGGCGAGGAACTTTCTAAACAGGACTTAATCGATATGAAGCTGGGTGAGCCGATTACTCCGGAAAAGAGTGAACCTGTTCAGACAGTTTCAGAATACGCAGAATACCACGTCGGAACTCCGGATGAACTGCTCGCGGCAATAGGACCAAACCGCACCATTTATCTGGAAGAGGGCACATATGATCTGGCAAGTGCCTCGCTTTACGGTAAATACGGAAGTGAATACTATTACTGGAGAGACTGCTATGACGGACCTGAACTCGTGATAAAGAACGTCAGTGATTTAACTATTATCTCTCCGGACGGAAATTCCAGTGCGCATACAATTACAGCTTCACCCAGATATGCAAATGTAATTGCATTTGAAAACTGTGAAGGTATCTACCTTCATGGATTCACGGCGGGACACACTGAAGCTCCGGGCGAGTGCTCAGGAGGTGTAATATTTATACAGAACTGCAAAGCGGTTGCCATTGAAAACTGCTGTTTGTACGGATGCGGGATACTCGGCGTCCAGAGTTTTAACTCTCAGCAGATATCTGTATCATATTCGTTAATTCGTGACTGCACTTTCGGCGGAATAAGCATGTATGACACGCACCAAATCAATATTTTCGAGTGCGTATTCCGTGACCTTGGTGGAAGCGCGGCATCTTTTAATGAGTGCAGTGCTATAGATATAGAAGGCGAGAGATATGAAAACGGTGAGTATAACATTGTTGACGGACAGGTATCATTGTTATCATAAGTGAAAGAACAGGTATCAGAACGGAGATTGAGCAGATTAACATAATTTAGTTTACGATAATTACAGATTAGAGTAATGTTTTTTATGCTGGGACGTATTTAAACTTGAAGAGAGAAAAGGGGGAATGACAACATGGAAAAGTTTATTCCATACGGTAAGCTGTCAAAGAAGAACAAGAAAAAGTATGACAGCCTTAAGCGAAGAACATGGCAGATCAGCCCTGTTACCAGAAAACCGGACAATCCAAAAGCGTATAAAAGAAACAAGACACACTTCAACAGCCGCGATTATCACGAGCCAGATGAAGTGTGTCTTGTATTTTAGCAGTCTTTTATTTCTTGGCTTCCAGCTTCTTGTCTACAAAATTGAACAGCATCGGGTATACTCCAATATCCACAAATATCACGATGGCATAGCGGATTGTTCTTACCAGATGTGCGAGTGTCGTACCTGATGAAAGAAATTCACTGTTAAACGGAAGCTTCAGTACGGCATTGAGACCGAAATAGATTGCGGCTCCGCCTACAATACGGAGAATTGACCTGACAAAGTTCCTCGTATTCTTGAATTTAACATATTTTTCCTCAAACGGAACAGCAAGGAAGAATCCCGCAATCAATCCGAGCCCCGTGAAATAGTCGCTGCTCTTGCAGTAGAAAAAACCCGGCAGACAGCTGAGGAACAGAACGAGATACAGAATCCATCTTTTTTTGATTTTTTTCTGTAGCACGGTCACAATAAGAATTGTAAGAAGACCGAGAAGCCATCCGCAAAGTACATCCGTCGGGTAATGGACACCGAGACAGAATCTTGAAATACCAACAAGTATCGGTAGAATAATCCCTACCCAGAAGAGCCATTTACATTTATTCTTGTATACGGGAAGTGACCCGTAAAGCGCTGTTGCCATAGACGAATGCCCGCTGGGGAATGAATAGCCCTGAGCATCTATATCCATTATATCCGCACTTTTATCAACCGGTTTCAGACATTTAATATTATCATTTACCATATATGGCCGATACCTGAGCGCAATGTTTTTTATCATCGGATTCCATACGTTTGTTACAAGTATGGTCATTCCGACAAACTTGCCGAATTCCTTTTCATAGCACCAGTAAAGAAAACCGAGTACAACGACAGCTACAAGCTGTTCGCCGAACATTGAAATAAAGCTTGCTAAGGCAGTTCCAAAGGAACCCATATGAGACTGAAGATATACCATCAGTGATACTTCCCAGTCGTAGAAAAAAGTATTGCCAGCCATGGTCATATGTGTTCACCATCCCAAAATGTTTGAATTAATAACGAAATTATTATAAAATAACTAAATAGAAAACTCAAGAAAAGGGATTTTGAAATGTAC